>ERZ1023666.301-NODE-301-length-22241-cov-11.298927_pt1 | contig 22241 bp, 19 predicted proteins | sample MGYA00380341_ERZ1023666 | MGnify/ENA primary metagenome ERZ1023666 (study PRJEB33179, sample SAMN07448983) | human gut metagenome | biome: Human-gut; feature: Human associated habitat; material: Faeces | host: Homo sapiens | place: India: Bhopal | collected...
TGGCATCGGCAGAGACCATCCGTGATACCTTGCTAGGTAGCACCTTGTATTTCCACTCGTCATATGTGGAGAATAGTCCGAACTCTGTGGGCGAGGCGCAGCTTGTCGGCATTCCTGTGGTGGCAAGTAGAGTAGGCGGCACAGACTCGATGGTAGAGCATGGAAAGACCGGCTTTCTTTATCCTGTAACAGACCCATATATGGCTGCTTATTATATTGGCAGAATGATTGAGGATGAGGAGGAGAATGTGAAGATTGGTAAGCAAGCGAGAGAAGAGGCAAAGGTAAGACATGATAAGGGGAAGATTGTGGAAGAGTTGTTGAGGACTTATCACCAGATAATGCAAGATAAACTATGAAAAAGATATTGACGGCGGTTTCGCCTTTCGTTCACCCAGGTTTCTTGAATTTCAAGATGATGCCGTATGAGGCGTGGAAGTGGAATGGGGGAGAAGTGGCGCAGGAGTACTATCCTCCTCGATGGCTGCATGGAGCGGCGTACCGATGGGAACTGCCTACGATATGGAAGAGTAGGAAGGAGGCACGACTGAGGTTCGTTGAGCCGGTGTCGCTTTCGTTCGACTCGTTCCCCGACTATGCGAGGTACGAGGTTGTGCCGATGTTCTGGGACTGTTGGCCTCGCTACTTCGAGAAGACTTGCCGATGGCTGAGAAAGCATGCGGTGAGGACAGCTATCTTTTCTTCTCGGCAGACAGCAGAGATGATGCAAGAACGTTTTTCTGGGGAGAACAAGGGATGGCAAAGAATAAATGTCATCTGGTGCCCAGAAGCGGTGGATGATTCTGTATATCAAAAAGGAAAACTTTTAAAAGATAGAAATATTGATTTGTTGGAGTTTGGACGTTCCAATGATAAGGTATTTAAGGCTGATCAATTGGAGTTTGTTTTTGATAACAAGAATCGCAACTTAAATCATGTCTGTACCAAGCAGAATGGTAAGTTTATCTATACCAATGAGCAGCTATATGAAGCAATGGGGAATGCAAAGGTGACTATTGCTTTGCCTCGAAGCATCACTCAGCCAGAGATTGCTGGTGATATAGAAACTCTTACGCAGCGCTATTGGGAATGTATGTTCTCAAGAATGGTGATGGTGGGGCATGCTCCGCAAGAACTCATTGACTTTATCGGGTATAATCCTGTGATAGAGTTGAGTGATAAAATCTCGCCAGAAGAGTTGATTGCTGATGTGATAGAACATATTGAAGATTATCAGTATCTTGTGGATAAAAATCGTGAAACGGCAGAGAAACTGGGAAGCTGGAATTTGAGAATGAAATGGCTGATGGGAGAATTGTCTAACTTATATATGTTTTCACTATAGTCAAGAAAAATTTAGATTATGATGAATTTTAAGTTATATCAATGTTTGTCTTGATGCTTAATTAAGAAAAGCAAGCTATTAGAAAAGGTGATATATGGTAAGTTTATTTGAACTTCTATTGTACACAATTGATATATTCATGATAATAATTTGGCGATTTGTCAGAAAAAACATATCTTTGCACATAGTAATCAAATAAGATATATAAGATGAAGGATATTAGAATAAGCAATTTCCGTTGCTATGACGATAAAACGATGGATTTTCGCAAGGGAATTAACCTTTTGATAGGTGACAACTCAAGTGGAAAAACCTCTCTTATTCGGGCGTGTAATTTTGTCGCTAACTCCTTGTTTTGTGGGTATAGTGATGAAAATACTGTATGGAAGAGTGTGGATGATGCGGATTTTAAGATGAATGTTGATGCTAATAATACCATACTCCCAGAAGTTCCAATAGCGATTTCTTTTCATCTTGGTCTTTCGGATATTTATCCTATCATAGATGCTGAAGGTGAGACGATAGATTTTGATTATTCTACAGAATTACATCTTGAGAAAAAGTCAAAGAAAAACAGCCGTAATCTGATTCAAGGGTTAGTTCCTTTGAAAAATTATGCTGCTCAGTTGTATTCTAATTCTCATGTTAAGCAGGGTGATTCGTTTGTACAAAACAATGTCTTGCCAGTATATGCTTGTTTTACAACAGAAGATATTCACGCATCTCGTAAGATTGACAGAAATAAGTTTAAAGAATATGCACAAAAACCATCCTTTGGTTATTTTGAATGCTATGACTGCCGTGGACTATTTGATTACTGGCTTGAACGATTGCTGGTTTTGCAAGAGGCTGAAAGCGGAGAGCAGGAAATTAATTGTGTGAAAAAAGCAATTCAAAAATGCTTAGGAGCAGATGGCTGTAACATTATTGAAGAGATGGTGCTTAGACCTGTAAGGGGAAAGGTGTATTTTAAGTATACGGATGGTAGATTTGTTGAGTCTTCCATGCTTTCTGATGGATATAAGCGATTGGTCAATATTGTGGTTGATATAGCTATAAGGTGCGCTTTGTTGAATAAGACGATGCTGGGCGATGAAGCATTTATGCATACCCATGGCACTGTGATTATTGATGAGATAGATGAGCATCTTCATCCTGCTCTGCAGAGTAAAGTGCTGAAAGCTTTACACACAACGTTTCCTAATGTTCAGTTTATTGTAAGTACCCATGCTCCGCTTGTTATTTCTTCGGTAGAGAATACGGATGAGAATGTGGTGTATCGTTTGTGGTACAATCATGAGACGCATCAGTATGAGCATATGGAACTGAGGACTTATGGACTCGATTCCAATTTGATCTTGGAAGAAGAGATGATGGTTGGTACTCGTGACAGTTCGGTAGAACAGAAGTTGAAGGATATTCAGCAACTCGTAAGTATGCGTAAGTTGGAGGAGGCAAAAGAGCAGCTTGCTGTCTTGGAAACGATAACATCGCCAGATCAGCCTTCTTTGGTGAAGATTCGTTCTATAATCAATAGACTTGAAAGCAGAACGGTATGAAATATATAGAAAAAAACTTCGAGGCTTGTGAGGTTGTAGCTTATGAAGAAGAATTGGCTGAAAACCAATTAGACAAAGAAAGCCTTGCTGATAATTCTATACATCCTTCGCTGCAAGGTCCTGACGTGTATGACTTGGTCAAGAGTTTTAGCACTTTCAAAGATCTAAAAGAGTGGATGTTTAAAGAACAGGGTGGAATCTGTTGCTATTGTGGGTGTAGGTTGGAATATCCTAATCATCCACAATATGTGGTAGAACATGTTTTCCCAAAAGATAAAAACCGCATGCTGGCTGGGGAATATGAAAATTTTCTGCTTTCTTGCCGTCCGACTATCGAGGAAGAACAAGGAAGAATGGCTGCCCCAAAGAAAGAGAAAAAGAGTTTTTTTCATTGTGATAAGGCGAAAGAGTCCGAAATACTGACTATTACGCCTTTGCAGGAAGATTGCCAGCAGTTCTTTAAGTATGATGAGTTTGGTGGAGTTGTGGGTGCTGATGAAAAAGCACAAAAAGATGTTGATACACTGAATCTTAATTGTAAATGGTTAAGCAAGCGTAGAGAGGCTGCTATTGATGGAGAGATTTATGATGAAGATGGTAATTTGCTTCCTGATGAAGAACTGCGCCAGCGTCTTGACTCCATCATGAATCTTGATAAAGATGGAATGCATACGGAGTTTTGTTTTGTGATAAAGAGTGTGCTTCAAAGTCTTTTGTCTCAGAAAGATGCGATAGGAAAGTAGGTAAGAATATTATAAATGTGTAATTTTTCTTCTTGTTTGAGAAGTTTGAGTTTTTGAAAATATAGATATAATACATGATACCAAAAATAATACATCTCTGTTGGTTGTCGGGTGACCCTTATCCAGTGGAGATTCAAAAGTGTTTAGATACATGGAAGAAGTATCTGCCAGATTATGAAGTCTGGGTGTGGGATACCAAACGATTCGATATAAATAGTACTATTTGGACAAAGCAAGCATTTGAGGCTAAGAAATATGCTTTTGCTGCAGATTATATTCGCCTCTTTGCTTTGTATAACTATGGCGGTATCTATTTAGATTCGGATGTTTTGGTGTATAAAAGTTTTGATCCGTTGTTGAATTTACCTTATTTTATCGGGCATGATCAAATTAGAGCTTTTGAAGCGGCTGTAATAGGAAGTGAACCTGGTTGTAAATGGATAAAGGATATGTTGGATTCCTATACAGGCAGGTCTTTCATTCAAGAAGATGGAAGTTATGATATGCTGCCTCTTCCTTGCCGTTTTCATCATGTGCTAACAAGTTTGGGCTATAAATTCTGGAGAGTTTTGGAAATGTCTTCTTTGAATTTTATGGACTACAATCTGATGATGAAACAGATGATTGTCTTTGATAAGGATTATTTCAATAGTCGCAACTCCATAGAGGTACATCAGACAGCAAAGAGTTTCTGTGCTCATAACTACGCAGGTAGCTGGCAGAAGAAATCTCAGGCAAAATCTATTAAAAATATATTGCCGAAATGGTTAGTGCAATTAGTCTATGTTGTAGGGCAAAAGACTTGGGCCCGTAACAAATATAGTTGGTTCCAAATACCATTTGAGAATTAATCGTTTAACACTAATTAGAAATACATAAAATAGTGAAAGGTATATCTCGTTTTTTTACGCTTTATTGGATTATCTATTTTCCTACATGTATTGCATACAATGATTTTCCGGGTTTCTCAAGTATTGATGAAATCATGATGGGAATCTTGTTTGTCTATACTTTTTTGAAGTATAGTAATCGCAGTATCAACAGGCACCCTTGGAGGGAATTTATGGTGTGCTTGAGTGTTATCGCATTTTATACACTTTATTCATTAATGTTAGGAGTGAATGTAGCTGGCGGTGTATGGTTAGATTTGATGCAAGAAATTCGACCCTATTCCATTATTTTCTGTACATGGATTTTGAATCCGAGGTTTACAAAGAAGCAAAAGAAATGGATGTTGGGAACGATGGTTATCACTTTGTTCTCTTGGATAGTTTATCATCCGCAGACCTTAGATACTCAGGTAGAAGCTGAATTTCCTGTTCTCGGTCAGTTGGCTATATGTACAGGTATGTCATGGTATCTCTTTACTAAAGAAACAAAACGCAACCGAAATATCGCTCTTTTGCTGGTATTGACAGGAATGATGGCACCTAAGTTTAAATTCATGGGCGAGGTGGTTTGTTTTATAGGTTTCGTCTATTTTGTCAAAAACAGATTGAAATTCAAGTCTCCAAAAACAATGCTTTATGTTTTTGTTTTAATAGTTGCGGTGTTGGTGGTAACATGGACAAAATTTGATGTCTATTATGTTTCAGGATTGAGTAACGATCAATTGGCCCGCCCTATGACTTATAAGACATCACTGCAAATCCTTTGGGACTATTTCCCTTTTGGTTCTGGTATGGGATCTTTTGCTTGCAATGGTGCCTGGAAGTATTATTCGCCGCTTTATTATGAATATCATTTGACAGATATTTGGGGATTAAGTCCTGATACTGGCTTTTTTATCTGTGATGCCTACTATCCCACATTGGCTCAGTTGGGTATTGTCGGTGTCTTTTTCTTCTGCTGGTTCTGGAAGCGCAGGCTGGTTGCTTTCAATCAGATAGTGGATATGCGCTATTATCGTGTGGCAATGATTACCTTCTGTTGTCTTGCTATTGAGCAGACTGCCGATACATCGTGGCTCTCAGGTAAGGGTATGGGATATTGTATGCTGATAGCATTGTGTCTGAATGCCAATAGAAACATGATGGAGCAGAGAAGGAGAGAAGAAATGAGGAAAGAGATGATGGAAAAGCGACGAATGGCAGCAAATTGTGAAAACAGATAAAGAAATAATATACAGAGATATAATAGTGTTAAATTCCGTAAAATTGTTGGCGATAGCCTGTTTTTTTCTTAAATTTGCAGATAACAGCAAAGTATGTTTGAAATATAAATAATATATTTGCTAATATTGAGAAATAAATTGCCGCTTATAACGTGCCTATTTTTGATCATTATATCTAAGGTTGATGTACTATTTTTTTTGATTATGAGTAAAATACAATATTCTGTCATAGACCTATTTGCAGGTTGTGGTGGACTCTCTCTTGGATTATATCAAGCAGGATGGAATGGTATTTTCGCCATAGAAAAAAATCCGAATGCTTTTGAAACTCTCAATTATAATTTAATAGAGGGAAAAAATCATTTTGATTGGCCTGAATGGTTACCAGTTAGTCCTTTGGATATTATAGATGTTAATAAAAAATATAAAGAACAGCTTAGAAAAATGCGTGGCAAGGTTGATTTAGTTGCAGGAGGTCCTCCTTGTCAAGGTTTTTCTATGGCTGGTAAACGAGTGAAGGATGACATACGTAACCAATTGGTGTTTTCTTATATAGATTTCATTGAAATGGTGATGCCGAAATTACTTCTTTTTGAGAATGTGAAAGGATTTACTTATCCATTCAATAAGGCATGTAATTCCCAGGAGGTTCCTTATTCCGAAATAGTAAAAAATAAGTTGAAAGAGTTAGGCTATGGTGTTCAAGCTCAAGTTATAGATTTTTCTACATATGGAATTCCTCAACGAAGAAAGCGTTTTATCATGGTAGGTGTTTTAGGAAAACCTGATGAGGTGGCAAAGATGTTCTTTAAAAGGTTGGAATGTCGGAAGGGTATCTTTTTAAAGAAAAATAAACTAACTTCTTTTTGTTGTATAGAGGATGCTATTTCTGATTTATTGAGGAGCAATGGAGAGTTAGAAACTCCTGATAGAAAAGGTTTTATGTCTGGAGTTTATGGCAGAATAAACTCTAAGTATGAGCAATATTTAAGAAAGGATGTCAATGCAAGCCAGATGATACCTAATAGTCATAGTTTTGCGCGTCATACGAAAGAGAAAGTTGCATGTTTTAAAAATTTACTTTTGAAATATCCTAAACGTGGAAAGCGTATAGATGGTAAAGCGCGTGAAGGATGGGGAATAAGACAGCGAGGTATAACTGTTTTAGATCCGCATAATTTGGCGCCAACTATTACAAATATGCCAGATGATTATTTGCATTATAATGAACCACGAATTTTAACTGTGCGTGAATGTGCAAGAATTCAGTCATTCCCTGATTGGTATGAATTTAAAAGTAAATATACTACAGGAGGGAGGATGCGTAAGAAAGAAGTACCGAGATATAGTCAAGTAGGAAATGCTATTCCTCCTCTTTTTGCTTTGCAAGCAGGGTTGGTTTTAAAAGAATTGCTTTGAGTATGGAAAAACTGAATTTTAAGGTTAGTACTGGGCTGAAAAATATTTTAGGTCGAGATTTAATAACAAGTGATAATATTGCAATTTTAGAACTTGTTAAAAATTCTTATGATGCTCATGCCACAAAAGTTGATATTACTTTTGATGCAGATACGGTGACAATTGCTGATAATGGAAAGGGGATGACCTTAGATGATATCCGGCAAAAATGGTTGTTTATTGGTTATTCTGCTAAACGAGATGGTACGGAAGATAAGAATTCATATAGAGATGGCTTTAAAAGAAATTATGCAGGTGCTAAGGGTATAGGTAGAATGTCTTGTGATCGTTTGGCACGTTTTGTTAAACTGATGACGAGATCTAAGCAGTCGGTACATGGTAATATGATACAAGTGGATTGGGAATTGTTTGAAAAATCACAAGCCGATGAATTTGATAAAATTCCAGTTGAATACGCTGAAATACAAGATAGTATAGTATTTCCTTTGGGTAGTAAATCTGGAACGATATTAACTTTATCCGTGTTAAGGTCCTCATGGTCCAAAGAAAATATATTAAATTTAAGAAAATCATTAGAAAAAATGATTAATCCTTTTTCTGGTGCTGATGACTTTTGTGTTGAAATTATAGCTCCTAATTTTAAGGCTGAAGACCAACGTTTATTAGAGGAAATTCGTTTGTTAGAAAACTCAGGTGATAATCAAGCTTCTATTGCGAAAAAACAAAGAGAAATCGTTAATGGCGTTATAAGAAATAGTATTGCGGATGTGATAAAAATCAAAACTACTATGATTGAAAGTAGAATATCTGATGGTAAGATTTTGACAAAGGTATGTGATCGAGGGGAACTTATATATGAAATAGAAGAAAATAATAAGTTTGAAAAACTTGTTGATGTAACTATAAACTTGTGTTATTTAAACCGAGCTGCGAAATACAATTTTTCACTAAAAATGGGGGTTAGCCCTGTCAACTATGGAAATGTTTTTTTGTTTCGAAATGGTTTTCGTATTTGGCCTTATGGTGAATCTTATGATGATAGTTGGGGATTGAACCATAGGGCACAACAAGGATATAATCGTACATTGGGAACTCGTGATTTATTTGGGCGGGTTGATGTGGAAACTGATTCTGTTGAGGAATTTAAAGAGGTATCCAGTAGAGATGGTGGATTGGTAAAAACTGATTCTGCCCTTCAACTGTTTGCTTATTTTTCGTTAATACATCGCAGATTGGAGCGTTATGTTGTAGGAGTACTGTGGGGAGAGGGCTTTTTGAGAAATGAATATTTCAAGAATAATAATGTCGCAACAGAAATACGGAGTAAATTACAGGAAAAGGATAAAAATTCAGACAATGCTTCCAATATTTTTTCAAATATAGGAAGCAAGGTTGATTTTGTTCAATTAATTAAAGGCTTGTCTAATGATCAAAATGTCAAAATATTGCAATATAATACTAAACTTGCAGATGTTGTATCGGATATTTCCTCTAGTGAAATAATAAATGCACGTATATTTGTTGAAGCAAAGGAACTTGCTGAAAAAACACATAATACTATCTTGTTAAAACAGTTGGAAGTTTTTAAGCAAAATTTTCTTATACTTCAAAAACAGAAAGAGGAAGCTTTGCTGCAAGCTGCTAAATCAAAAGAAAGAGCAGAACTTGCTGAAAAAATCGCACAAAAAGAACAGGATATTCGTAAACAAAAAGAAAAGGAGTTAGAGGCACAAAAACAAAAAAATCTTTATTTGTCCGCAACACGCAATACTTCAGAAGAGGTTCAAGATATTACTCATGCAATTTCTATAGCTACAACAGAGTTACTAAGTTTAATTAGTAATCTGTCAAATGATATACAGCAAAAGAACTATTCAGAAATTCATTTGCTTAAGAAAATTCATGAAGCAGGTTTTTTTGCAAATAGAATAAAACAATTGTCTATGTTAATTACAAAGGCGGATATTGTATCTTTAAAAGCAAAAGTGAGAGTTAATATGCAAGAATATATTACAGAATATGTAGAAAATTTTAAAGATTCTCTAAAGATTCGAGTAGGGGATATTCCTGTAAAACCAGTTTGGAAATTGCTTTCTTTGTTGGATATAGCCATAGTACTGGATAATCTAATAAGTAATAGCAAAAAAGCTCATGCTGATTCAATTGGCATATTCTTTTCTGTTAAAAAGTCTGCTTTGTGTGTTGATTTCGTAGATGATGGGGATGGGGTAGATTTATCTGTTTTCACCAAGGATACTATCTTTGAAGAAGGTGTAACTAACAGAAGAGGCGGTTCAGGTATAGGACTTTACACTATAAAATTCACTATGGAAAAAAAATTGAATGGCCAAGTTTGTTTCCTTGGTAATAATTTTCATGGTTATAAAGGGGCTTGTTTTCAATTGACTTTTAAATAAAAATAATATGAATATTTCAAAAAATATCTTAGTTATCGATGACGAAGATCAAGCTAATGATCTGCAGAAAATAGCAAAACAATTATGTGCTACAGTTTTAGTGAAATGGAAGCAAATAGATGTGCTTGCTAATGAAAATTTAGATGAAGAGGCTAATTTCGTTGCTGAAAATCTAAAACAAGTAATAGAAAATGCATTAGATGAACATTTTTATGATTTGATATTGGTAGATTATAGTTATGGAAATATACCATTTGACGGACTTGATGCAATTGATTTTATAAAGAACAAAAGGGCAAATGCAAATGTTATATTATACTCTGCTAATCAAAAGGAGATAATACGCAAGGTTTTGAATACGCGGCAAACTAATAATCTCTCAGATAATGATATCGTAAAGGCGATTAATACATTGATGAATTATCGAATTCTTAAGATGTGTAAGAGGGAAACGTATGTTGATGATGTTGTTAAATATTTGAGTAAGGATACTCAACTTTCGCCAACATCTATGCTTTGTGAGATGCTCAGAGAACATGGCGAAATGAAATTTTCTTCATGTTGTCCAAAATTGGCTGGTAAGAACTTTGCTGATATCGCAAAAATATTAGAAGAGCCAGGCAACGGGAATGCGACAGAGTGGTTGAATTCTATGTTTGAGCAATTGTTGTCTTATTTAGTTGAAATCAATGAGTAAAATTTTATGTATTTATCCTAAAGATTTTTCTATAGATTTCTTAAATGAAGTCTATCAGAAAATATGTGCTTTAAATGAAGCTGTTGGATTATTGGGGAGTCCCATAGATGATGACGATTATTTTGAAAAGTTAGAACAAAACATACAAGATGCACAAATCGTTTGTTTTTTGGGGCATGGGAGCTCTTCTACTTTATATTGTTCTGTTAGTGACCCCTTAATTTGTACGGAAAATGACAATATAGAATTATTGAAAGGGAAAACTTTGTATTTAGATGCTTGTAGAAGTGCGGATTTTATAAAAAAACATTCTTTCCATGACGCAATAGGCTTTGGTTTTATGCCAACTTCTTTGGATGATGTTAGGAATGGTAATTTACATAATCTGCCTATGAGTAATCTTCTGGATGAAGATATAAACTCATTTATTGATGCAAAAAATCGAATATGGATAAAAACGATTGATAGGGTTGGGTTAGATTCTGTCGAAAGGTTTGCTTCAAAGTTCTGGTTCTATGCAAACAAAGAGATTGTTGATTGTCTCAGACAACGTAAAACAAAGAATTTTAGAACGGTTGCTGATATGTTATACTATTTAAAACAAGATATGAGATATTTTTGTTAATTTGTAAATTCATGTTAGAAATTAGCTAAATGATATTGTAGTGTATTAGTTTTTCATTTGGAAGAGAAAAACTTCCAAATGAAAAAGGTTTGTATACACTTGTTAGTTTACCATGTTAGTTTGTTTATTATTTATAGGCAGATTTGTCTATGAACAATTGCTTTCTTGTGCTAAAGTTTTTTCTATGTGCTCTACCTGTTGTATTACTTTTAATAAGTCTGTTTTTCTGACTTTATGAAGATTATTGGTGGTGAGAATTTTAACTTTTGTATGGAATTTTTGTTAATCATAATAATTCTAATTGGGGAGCAAATAAAGTATAGTTTCCATTAATATTAAAGAACAAATATATAATTTACGTCTCTGCAATTATGAGAAGTATGCTTCGAAGATGAATACAAAGACAAAAGTTTTAATGGTCGGCTCTGCCGAACAGAGTGGTGGAGGCGTGGCGAGTGTGCTGCGCCTGATGAAGACGATGCCTTTCTGGGAGAAGTATCATTGCGGATGGCTTGGTACGCAAATCCAGAGAGGATATGGTGTGAAGTTGTGGTATGCGGTGAAGGCTTACTTCAAGGCATTGTTTACGATATGGCAGTACGATATTGTGCATTTCCATACGGTGCCTGACAAGATTTGCCTGATTATTCAGATGCCTGTACTCCTGTTGGCATTGCTCGGCAGAAAGAAGATAATCATGCATATCCACATGGGTAATCAGTTGGAGGAACATCAGCATAATAGATTGTTTATATGGTGTCTGAATCGGGCTGACCGCGTGGTGCTGTTGGCAAAGAAGTGGCAGAAGTGTTTTGCTGAGTGGTTTCCTACAGTGAAAGCCAAGACAGCTGTTATCTATAATGCCTGTGCTCCGACTCCTGCCGTGGATTATTCTGTCAAAGAGAAGAGTATCATCATGGCTGCTTTTCTGAATGATAACAAGCATCCCGATTTGCTCTTGAAGGCATGGAAGAATCTGAAGGCGGATTTCCCTGACTGGCATGTTACCATCATGGGAAATGGTGAGGTGGAGCGCTTTCAGGCTATGGCTCAAACTATGGGTTTGGATGACAGCGTTACCTTTACAGGTTATATCACTGGCAAACAAAAGGAGGATGTTTGGAATAAAGCAAGCATCTATTGTATGTGCTCCCGTCATGAGGGTTTCCCTATGGTGGTGTTGGAAGCCTGGGCAAGAGGTATTGCTGTAGTAACTACTCCTGTGGGTGGTCTGCCTGATGTGATAGAAGAAGGTAAGAACTGCCTCACTTTCCCTTTTGATGATGCTGATGCTCTTACCATGCAGCTTCGGAAACTGATGGAATCTCCTGAACTTTGCAGAAATATGGCTGAATATTCCAAGAGCTTCGGAGAAAGAGTCTTTGCTCCTGTTAGGGTGAATGAGAGTATAGAGAAGTTGTATGAGGAGATATTAAAAGCTTAATAGTGACTTTTAGAAATCATGAATATTTTTCAGATATTACAAAAGATAAGTCTTGTTCCTTCATATTTGTGGGACAAGATGTGGGCGCCTGTATGGAAGCGCTGTATGAAGCACTGTGGCAAGGGGGTATATATCCGTCCGATGTCGTCGGATTTCAAGGGCTTGTGGAACCTGTCGGTAGGGGATGGTACTTCGATTCCTAAGGGGAGTACTATCTATTGTACGGATGCTGCATGTACTATTGGCAAGAAGGTGCTCTTCGGTCCTAAACCAACAATTATCTCTGGTGATCATCGTATTGACCTCTTGGGCAAATATATCGCGGATGTTACCGTAGAGGAAAAGTTTGTGGATGGGGTGAATGTATATGACCAGCCTGTCGTCATTGAGGATGATGTGTGGTGTGGGGCAAATGTTACCATCCTCAAAGGTGTGACTATCGGTCATGGTTCGGTTGTGGCTGCTGGTGCTGTGGTCACGAAGTCCTTTCCTCCTTACAGTATTATCGGTGGTATTCCTGCTAAACTAATCAAAATGAGATTTACGGAAGAGGAGATAATGGAGCATGAAAGAATGTTGACTGTAAAAAAGTGATACTATGACTAAGGATCGTTTATATTCATTGGACATGATGAAGTTTGTGGCTGCTATCTTCATCACGAATTCTCATTTCCAACCGCTATATGAGGGGGTGAATACTGCCTTTGCTACTTTCGGGGTGCAGGGCAATGCGCTGTTCTTCTTTGTAGCGGGGTATCTTCTAATGATGGGATTTGGAAAGCATAAGGAGCTGAGCTTTATCGATTGGTTTAAAGGGAAAATCAGGAGGTTGTGGCCTGCGGTGTTTATCTGGGTGGTGGCAGCTAACTTGATATGGGATGCTCCGCTGACTTTCGATAAAATGATATTGGGGAGTGACTATTGGTTCTTGCAAACTATCGTAATTTACTATGCTTTATTCTATCTGCTGATAAAGGTTTTGCCTGCTAAATGCCGATTCTGGGGGGGCAATAAATACATGTTGTCTCTCTTCGGTCTGGCGGTAGCTTGCTCTGTGGCTTATTTCTTCTGGATGCCGGTGGCTGAAGGTTCGCCGTTCCATACGAGCTTTCATTTTGTATGTCATTTTAGCATCATGATGATGGGGGCTTTGGTGTATGTCTGTCGTGACAGAATAAGTATGGGGCATTGGGTGAAGGATGTTTGCGGTATGGCGCTTTCGTTTGTCTTGTATTTCCTGATATTGGCTATCGGAAAGAACAAGACAGGATGGATGTATGATGTCCAGGTGCTGGCGCTTGTGCCTCTGCATAGTTTTGTTTATTATGGGTATAAAGTGGCATCGTATAAATGGACTGATTGGTGTTTGGGGAAGAGGTTCTTGGGCAAAGGTATCTCTCTTGTTGCTGGACTTACGCTTGAGATTTATATCGTGCAGTTTATGCTTATTACGAATAAGTGGAACAGTGTGTTCCCATTGAACATCGTTATTGTGTTTGCTATCATTTGCTTAGCTGCATATCTGCTAAAGATAATGACCGCTGCTTTTCTTTCGCTGCTATCGAAAGATAAGTTTTCTTTGGAGGTTTAATGAAAAATCTGTAATGTATGAAGATACTAATTAATGCATATGCTTGCTCGCCTGGTATGGGAAGTGAGCCTGGGATGGCATGGAACTGGGTGAGTAATCTCGCTAAGTTCTGTGAACTATATATTATCACCGAAGGGGAGTTTCGGGATAAAATAGAGGAGGTGGTGCCTACCTTGGAACAGGGGAAGAACATGCACTTCTATTATAATCTGGTATCGGAGGAAATCAGGAAGATGTGCTGGAACCAGGGGGACTGGCGCTTCTATAAATATTATAAGGAGTGGCAGTGGAAGACGTATCTCTTGGCAAGGGATATCTGTAAGGTGGAGAAGATGGATGTGTTGCATCAACTCAACATGATTGGATTCCGTGAACCAGGGTATCTGTGGAAACTATCACAAGAGAATGGTGTGCCGTTCGTGTGGGGACCTATCGGTGGTCTGAAACTGTTTCCTACGGCTTACCTGCAGGGAGCTGGCTTGAAAATGAAAGTATTCAACCGCTTGAAGAACTTCCTGAATATCTGGCAATTGAAGCATGATAAAAGGGTAGGTGAGGCTTTCAAGACAGCTAAGGTTTTGGTTAGTTCCATCCCTGACTCTTATCGTGCCATCAAGAAGTATAAGGGGTTGGAGTCTGTTATCATTCCTGAGACAGGCTGTTTCTTATCTGAGGATATTCCTACGGAGCGATTTGATAATCAGGAGTTTCATGTAATGTGGGTAGGGAAGTTCGACTTTAGAAAGCAGTTACCTCTAGCATTGAAGGCTATAGCCATGACAGGTAATCCTCATATTGTATTGGACGTATATGGTGGTGGTTCTGATAATCAGGTAGCTGCTGCTAAAACATATGCAGACTCTTTGGGTATTACTGACAAAGTGGTATGGCATGGTAATCAATCGAATGATGTCGTGATGAATGCGATGCGAAAGGCTCAGCTTTTCTTCTTCACCAGTGTGAGTGAAGATACTTCTACCGTAGTGCTGGAGGCTGTTAGCAATCGCTTACCTGTCCTTTGCTTTGATGCTTGCGGCATGTCTGCGGTTATAGATGATAAGGTAGGCAGGAAGATTCCTCTTTCTTCTCCTTCTCAGTCGGCTCGTGATTTCGCAACTGTCTTGAATGAATTTGAAGGAAACAGAAATCTGTTGAAACAAATGTCTGAGAACTGCAAGCAGAGACAGATAGAGTTATCTTGGGAAGAAAAGGCTAAGACCATGGTAGGGTGGTATGAGAAGATTGTTCATAATAGATAGATTTTAGCAATACAAATTATTAAGTAACTACTCAGCACCCCTATGGGCATGAGCAGTCAACTGTAGCTTCTATTTTAAAAGAAATGAAACAGCAAATATAATTTTAAAGGTTTATTCAATACTTCATTATGAACCAGATTGCTATCATTTTATATTCAAATCCAAAAGCCCCAACAAAGTCGGGCATTTCCAATAACAAGAAAATTGTTTTGGAGAATGATAATCTGAATATTCTTGAGGATATTAGACATCAACTCCAGTTTGAAACGGAAACATACCATTTGTTTAATACTGGAGCTTTAATCCAACTATCTCAAAAAACAAAAGATGTTATTAAAGTTATCTATGACAATTATCATAGCCAGTTACCACAACTGATGCAATTAGTTAAATATTTGGAGAAGTTTGAGGAAGGTGAAATGTTTTACTACTTTGATGGAGAACGTACTCCTATCGTAGAACGATTAACAGCAATTCGATGTTTACCTTATTTTCCTCAAAGAGGTTTTGTGACGGTGATTCATAATAAATTCTTCCATTATTATTCTATGATGGGATTTAAGTTTAAACACTTTTCTTTCGGATTTGATGATATTGAGTGTAAGGTTGGTGAAGAGGATAAGAACAAACGTTGTTGCCGATTTTGTAATTCTAATGGTAAAAGTAATTTTCGTCATATAGCTCATGCTATTCCTGAAGCTTTGGGAAACAAATTGTTGTTTTGCAATGAAGAGTGTGATTCTTGTAATCGTAATTTGGCTCATGTAGAAAATAATTTTGTGCACATGATGGATATTCGTCGAGCATTGTGCAAAGTGCCATCAAAGAGAACGTCAAAAGCAATTTCACTTTATGGAGATAACTTTACGCTTCTTACTGATGAACAGGGCTTCCCTAACTTGTATATAAAAAGAGAGATGTTGCTCCCTAAGGATAATGGTGTGTATTCTTATCGTTTGAAAAATAGCTCAGAGGTAACTAATGAAGGTATGTATAAAGCATTGGTAAAGATGGTTATTGATTTAGTACCAACATCAGAGCTTGTTCATTTTAGAAATACCATAGCATGGATAAATGGATGTCAAACTGACCAAAACTTACCCAGTATGTTTTATGCCATTCGCTCAGTAGGGGAATATGTGTATTTACAACCACGTTTAGATCTATTCTTTAATACCAAGGAGAAATACTGCGATTCGCCTTATTGTACAGCTATTTTGTATACAACAGATATTCAATACATATTTGTTGTGCCCTTTGTTGATATAGACCGGGGACAATTCAAATATAACGAACAGTTGATAGTACATTGGAGACGAATGTTTGCAATGTTATCTCCAAGACAATGGGTTGAACAAAATACATCTGATGCTAATCCTGCATATACTTGGCTTGATTTTGATTTTTCAATAAACAATAAGAATGTGCATATTTTGGATGGTACTGACAAAATATTCAATAAGTATAAAACAAAAGAGGGAAAATGGAAATTTAAAAAACATCAATTTCCAAAATTTAGACAAGAATTAATTGTCGAGGAGGAGGTAAGTTATGTTTGTTTTGAAAAAAAATGCAATTGTTGGGTAAGCCAAAAGGATCTGTCTGATGTATCAATCAATCATGTATTAGGAGATTCTTATATTAAAATGGATGTTTCTAATAATAGAATCTTTGTTTGTTTAGGATTTAATGTGTTCAATTCTGATAATACAATACCTTTCTTTAATTGTAAAGGAATGGTGACATTAGCTGTTAAATCTATGGAACAGTTTATTATGATTACAGAAGAAAATGATAGCGCTAATATTGAAGTGGATTGGACTTTCTATAAAAGTATCGTCTTGCAAAGTGCAAAGGCGATAGAGAAAAAAATGAAAAAGCAAAGAATAGGTACTCCATTTGTAAACTGTTCCTTTGAAAAGGCTTATGATAATGAAATGGTAATTCGTAGGATACCAGTATCGCTTGGTTAGAGGTATTTTGTGAAAATAATACTATAATTATAAAGACAGTTATGTTTAAATTAAAGACATTAACGATTTTGGGTCGTAAGGCAGAATTAGCCTCATTACCAGAGGGCAAATTGCTCATAAACACAGTAAATGCTCATTCTTTTAACACCGCAAAGAAGGATCAGCTCTTTGCTGATGCCCTGACAAATGGCGATGTGTTGATTCCGGATGGTGTGAGCATCGTAAAGGCGTGCAAGTGGATTAAGGCTTATAGAGTCAGCCTAAGGAAAGAATAGCAGGCTGGGATTTGTTCTCTTTCGAAATGAACAAAATGAAAAAAGTGGTACGGTGATATTCATGGGTAGTTCGCAGAAAGTGCTTGACTTGATTGTGAAGCGTGCACCTATCTGGTGGCAGGAGCATGGTCTGGAATGGCTCTATCGCTTGATTAAGAAGCCTAAACGTATGTGGCGCAGAATATCATCGGTAATAGCTTATTCCTCTGGAATATGGTGAAGAAATAGGGTGGAGAAGCAACATCAGATATTCTTTGATTTCCTAAGATTCTGCATTGGTTCTGCCAAGGAAATACCTGATTCCTTGAAAGAGGCGGATTGGAAGGAGCTATATCGTATTGCCCAAAAGCAATGTCTGGTGGGTATTCTCTTTGATGGAATCCAGAAGTTGCCATCGGCTGAGGTGGGGATGAACAAGGACTTGCTTCTGCAATGGATGATGCAATGCCAGATGCAGGAGAAGGCGATTGTGCGGCAGAACGATACTGCCACAAAGCTGGGGTATAATCTCCAATGGGTGTATAGGGATATGAGGCTCGTGAGGTATTTCCCTGCTGAGCTGGCTTATCTTTATCAAGGGGCGCAAGGTTGTTGGTATATGGTGTTTCCCACAGATATCACAGATATCACAGATTTGGATACCTATTCGATCTTTGAAGGTGGTCACGCAGATTTCGCAGATGACGCAGATTTCTAAGAGCTAAGCTTACGTGGTCCTGGGTTTTACAGAGCCTGTACTCCGTTGTTAAAAAAGAATTGGTTGTCGGCTGTAAGGCGCATGAAATCTTGTTGCTTTTGCATCGTGTGTAAAAATTTTGAAATATAATCAAATAGTATAATAAAATGCAGTTTGGTATTAATAATAAGAAAATGGATTTGTCGTTACTCTCTAAAGGGGATGACAATTACTCATTGGTTTCTGATTCAGGGGAGGAGTTCTTGAAGCTGAAGGTCGATGTGCCTGGCCATTTGGAATATGATTTACCTTCTTGGTTTACTGAGTCCCAAGAGGTTGTTGCAAACAAATTAGATGATTTGTATCGGATTTTCTTACAAGATTCTTATACGGGTATCGAGAGTGAAGAGGACGAGAAAATTACCGATCCATTTAATCCTGAGGATATATCAATAGAAACAAGGATTACACCAATGGAGACTATTCTTAGAAGAATAAAACAAGGTACATTAATCCTTAATCCAGATTTTCAAAGAAAGGAAGTATGGACAGATGTAAGAAAGTCTCAGCTGATAGAGTCTATCCTTCTGGAAATTCCTATACCAATGTTTTATGTGTCATCAGAAGAGGATGGAAATTGGACCGTAGTAGATGGACTCCAGCGAATAAGCGCATTCCGAGACTTCGTTTTGGGAACAAAATTTATGACTAGTAAAAATGTAAAAGAAGAGGGAGCGGGTATGACCCTTACCGGCTTAGAGTTTCTGAAAGAATTGGAAGGTAAGCAGATGAAAGACTTGCCTACTAAACTTTATAATAGAATACTTGAAGCTGAATTTTCTGTTACGGTAATTAATCCCGGCACTCCTGAGGAGGTAAAAAGAAATATCTTCAAAAGAATCAATACTGGCGGTATGCCTTTGAGTCCTCAGGAAATTAGAAATGCTCTTTATGGTGGTGCTGTTTCTGAACTTTTACATGAAATGGCAGAAAAAAGTGTATTTAAAAAAGCCACGGGTAATTCTGTTAAGGATTTACGAATGGAGGATAAGGAACTGTTGTTGAGATTCTTGTCTTTTGTAATACGTCCGCCTCACACTTATAAAAAAAATCAATCCATTGATACTTGGCTTTCTGATACCATGATAATCTATAATTCTTTTCCTTCTCTGAAAAACAGGGATTTGATAAGGCGTGAAAAAGAAGGTGTGGTTTCTGTGAGTGATGTGCGAGTACTATCAAAAGATAAAATTATGGATAGCTTTCTGATTGCAATGAAACGGGCACGAAAAATGTTTGGAGATCATGCATTTAGAAAAAGCTATGGAAATATGAGAAGAAGACCTATCAACAAATGCTTATTTGAAACATGGGGCGTTTTGTTTGGGAATATGTCCGATGTGGATTTTTCGAAACTTTCAGTCCATAGGAATCTGTTTATGGATGACTATTCTAAGTTGCTGGATGATGAAAAGTTCATCATTGCAATATCTCGTGACAGTATGCGCCCTAGTTCAGTAGTCCTACGTTACAATACACTGGAAGATTTAATCAAAAAATATACGCTATGATAACAAAAATTGAATTAAAGGGTTTTAAGTCTTATGTGGATAATACATTTGAATTGAAACCATTAACTATATTGACTGGTTTGAATAGTAGTGGCAAGAGTTCTGTCATACAAGCTATAAGAATCATGGAAAATATAGCCAGTCGACAGTATGGTGATTCTCATGTCTGGAATCTTGGGCTTGGATCGGATGCCGAACTTGTAAATTCGAATTGCGTAAATTTCCAAATTTCGGCTTATTTAAATTATCCAGAGCGTTCTTTTTTTTCGTATAATAGTGTTGGGTCGGAAAATGCTATAATACACATGCCAAAATGTATATATGTTGCGGCAGATAGACTGGGGGCGACTCCTACCATTCCCATATATGAAGATGAGGCTCTTGGGGGCAGAGGTGAAAACGTGTTGCGACGAATTGATCATTTTAGAGATGAACAGCTGCCGGAAACGTTGCGTGGAGATGCTGAGGGAACAACTTTAAATTATGTCTTGAAGTATTGGCTTCAGAAAATATCTCCTGGGGTGAAATTTGATTATAGAATTGAGGAAAAGGCAGATATGTCTTATTCTTTATATGACAACCACCGATCTGCTAATGTGGGATATGGATTGAGCTATTCTTTACCTGTCATTGTAGCCTTGCTAACTGCAACTTTGGAAACTGAATCTATTGTGTTGATTGAGAATCCTGAGGCGCATCTTCATCCTCAGGGACAGGCAGAGATGGCTCGTCTAATCTGTCTTTGTGTGGAAGCTGGTGCACAGGTAGTAGTAGAAACACATAGTGATCATTTGTTTGATGGCGTAAGAATCTTTGCCAGAGAAAGTGAAAATCATTTTGCAAGCAAAGTTGCTACTTTCTGGTGTCAGTTGGATGAAAACCGCAATACACAAGTTGACAGTTGCCGAATCCAGGAAAATGGCAGATTGGATCATTGGCCAGAGCGTATGTTCGACCAGTTCTTGTTGGATTCAGAAAAATTGCTATAAATTATGGGAAAGGTATTTTTGCTTAATGAACTTATGCCTGAAGAAGAAATTGATGGTGTGAATGTTCAGAAATTATTTGTTGATACAATAAAATCTTTTTCTGGCTTGTGTGCTGAAAAGAAACTGGCAATAGAAAAGAAAATCTTGACTGTTAAAGAGCCGCAAGATACTATTATATGTGGTAGTAATTTGAAAAAGTTGATTTACGGTATTGGTGATAGGGATTTTAAGATTCATGCCATTAGTATGTTCTTACATGGTCAGATATTAGCAGATCAATATCATGTTGATAACTGGCCTGACGATTTGTTGGATGACATTCTGTGTCTTACTGATGGCAACGGAAAAGATGCAATGAATGAAGGTATTGCCAGTATTTGTTCATGGGTGTTACTGTCTCTTCCTGTTTCAGAAGATTTTAAAAGGGATTATTTCGAATTTAAAGGCAGACAGGATTATCAAGTACCAAACTATTATGGGCAGAATAAGAAAAATATAGTGTATAGCATTCTTGACTCTGATGAGTCTAATGAGGCGATGGAGTTAAAGCTACAATATGCGCTTGATCTTTATCAGATACATTTGGCTGATGAATTTAAGAAGACTTATACTCGAATGCGAGCAGATGACCAGAATGTAATGATTTCGAGATTGGTTACAGCCCACGAGAAGAAGTGCTTGGTAAAACTTGTGAAAGATGATAATTTACTTAGAGTGTGTACTTGTACTGACGATATGGATATGTTTGAACTTAAATCCAATAGAGAACTAGGCATACGCTTTTTCTTTAAAGTTTTCGACTCGAATCATATCGTATTTTCTTTAATAGGGCATAAGAGTGATTATGGAGATAAGTCTAAGAAGAAAAAAGGTGCAACGGCTCAAAATAAGGATATGAATCGTGCCTTAGAGATTGCTAATCACTGTATGGAGTCTTTAGCAGAGAAAAGCTAAGTGAGATTGATTTGTAAAGATTGATAAAAGTGGGTTAGATGATAACCCTTCGTTTCATTCAAAATGTATTATTAATATAATAATTTTAATTCTATGATAATTGATATATGTTCTCTAAAGCAATTATATGGCTATATAAAGATTTTTTTTAATTTTACGAAATGGGGGCCTAAAATTATATACTTTTGGAACTTTTTTTTTAGTAAACCTTATTGCGTAATCGTTTATGGTGCGACAGGTGTTGGACAAAACTGAATTTTGTCGTTCTTTGTTAGAAAGAAACTTGGAGCTTACAGAATCGCCAAGAACTGTTTTGCATCAGATTGAAATTTTAGTGTTAAAGGATGGTCATAAAATTAAATTGTATGACTTGCCTGGTCATGTGTCTTATAAGGCAAATAGAGATAGAGTCATAGAATTAATGGCCAAACAAAAAGTATATGGTATTATTAATGTTGTGAGCTATGGCTATCATGAAGTCCAAAATGCACAAAATTTGAAGACTTTTAAAGTCTCAAATGGTGAGGATGTTTTAAATATACCTTAATTCCGCAACACTATATTTAACATTATTTATAAGTGCCTGAGCAA
>ERZ1023666.303-NODE-303-length-22228-cov-21.825869_pt1 | contig 22228 bp, 19 predicted proteins | sample MGYA00380341_ERZ1023666 | MGnify/ENA primary metagenome ERZ1023666 (study PRJEB33179, sample SAMN07448983) | human gut metagenome | biome: Human-gut; feature: Human associated habitat; material: Faeces | host: Homo sapiens | place: India: Bhopal | collected...
TGTCGAAAACGAGGTTGAGGAACAGCAAGCCGAGGATGGACTTGTAAACCGTGTTCCTGAGTTGAAGCAGTTAAGTGAGGACATTGACAAGGCTACCAACACCTTCATCAATGCCGCACTTGAACTGGAATCTTCCATTCAGCAGTATCAGCGTGCAGAAGTAAAATTAGGTGGTGCTGTGACTACTATCAGCCAAAAGGTAGATACTATCAATCAGCACATAGACAAAGTTTTGGAAAATGCGCCAACACAATTAAAGGTGTCTGTAAATGTCAATGATGCTGACTGGCAGAAAATTCAAGAACTGTTTGCCAAAGAACGTCAATGGATGACCTCACAGATGCAGATACATATCCGTGAGGTCAATTCCATGTTTGCTGATGAACGGAAAAAAGTCCGTGAACGCTACAAAGAATATGATGGTTGCTACCTCGGTCACTATGCCCAATGGTTCTTTTGGTTTTTCTTCACAATTGGTATCTTTGTGGTTGCAGGAGGTGTTGGAATGATAATTGCACAGAACTATATATGAGATAGACGAGTTACTGCCTAACATTAAGTTTGCACTTAAAATTAGGCAATTACTATTATTATCTCGATAACCAATCAACCAATTTAATTACCTTCTTCGTGCCATAATGATAAGAATGATGCTGAGCAAGAGATACATTATCGAAACCATTAACGACATTCTGAAGAATACGGCACAGATTGTACACTCACGCCATAGATCTGTAAGCAACTTTATCATGAACCTTATTTCTGCCTTGGGAGCATATTGTTTCTTTGACAACAAGCCAAAGGCATTGCAAGGATACTGCATCGAAGACACCAAACAGCTGTCACTATTCTAAGGGCAAAACAACTTCTTTCAACCTTCTGTTATTACCCACTCTTAATGGTATGGGGAGGTGGCGTATTCACGCTGCATTTATATTGTATAAAACACTCGGTTATCCCGAACTGGGGTATATCTTATCGACATAGCTCATACGCCTTAGCGTCTGAAGCCTTCCGCTCTTTGCAGAGTCTGCTAACAACTTTTTGTATTCATCTATGGTGATGGATGGATGACTTGATGCCATCTCTGCTATATGCTTGAACTCTGTTCGGTAGAGATAGGCATTGTCTTTACTCGTTTGCTCCTCAATATACTTAAGCAACGGCTTAATGTCAGAGCCCGCTATATCTTTTATATTCATAGGCGTAGTAGTATTACGCCTGCAAAAATAAAAATTTAATGCGAACTTTTATCGCCTGATTGGCTAATAACCATTAGCATCGGCGGCAAAAAGTTCGCATTAAATAAAAGTTCGCATAACACACCACCGTACGTGCGGTTCCGCATACGGCGGTTCCTATTTTGGATACCATTCGAGATACGCATCCATTAAAGTAGCATACCCTGCCGCCGCTCTCCTTCAGTAAACGCTGGCTGCGCCAGTCAGAATGCCAGCTTTGCAGGTGGGGAGAAGCATAATACCCCTAACTTGTCAGTTAAGTAGCAAAGAATGCCACACCGTTAATTGATAACAGCGGATGCCAAAGTCCATAAACAGACCCTGATGGATATATTCTTGTATTCATTGTTATATTGTGTATCTATTTTCGGCCGCAATGATTGTTCAAACGAGAGCAAAGCCGAGCTTACTTGAGCTATGTAGAGTGCAGCCAATCTTCACATTTTCTCGTTTGCAAAGGTACGGCAATAATCTCTGCAACACAGTTGCAGAGATTGCGTCAGCACTTGTATTTGGACAAAATAGTGAAAACCTTTTCACCTCTTGTCTTTAATAAACCGTAAAGACTGAATAAACGTAGCGTTTTTCCTTGCCATTTATTTCTATCTCCCTGCCCAAGCGGTATTCGCCAGGAGAGAAATCTTTCTCGTAGTCCTCGCTTCGCAGAGGAATATTTATGTCATAGCTTCCGCCGTTGCCAATATTCACCGCCAACAGGGTGACTGAATACAACGCTCCGCCCTTGCTCCTTTCCCTGTGTTCAAAGGGTATCCAATTTTCGCCAATCTTTTTCTCAACAACCCTTTTGCCTTTTAGCGAAATTGATGAACACTTAGTGTTGTTGACAATCTTGGCAGACACAATGGTGTCAACGGGTGCCTTGAAACGATTTGCAGACAATTCCATCATGATGCTGTCACCGCTATCGCTGTGCAAACTGTCACTCAGAGCCACCGCAACGGAATCGTTGCCGTTTGAGCCAGTGGCTTGTGTGGAGCATCCTGTAAAAGAGCTACATATGGACAATGTTAATATACATATCAGATTTCTCATACGTTCAATACCTTTTAAGATTCAATGCTTTCAAAACGTTATCCGCCTTAGAGTAGATGAGATAGTTCTTTCCCATTTTCTCAGGGTGTCCATATACGACACCGACTGTCAAGCGTGTATTATACTTCGATATATAGGTGTATACAATTCCACCGCTATCTCCTCCATCTGCGGTACATTTCACAAGTGTCATATCAGAGAATGTCGCCGTTTCGTCTTCAGACAGAACAGTACAATCTATATCCTGTATATAACCACCTGTGCGTTTCGTTGTTGCGCCATATTTGTTCACGTAAGTCCCTTCTCCTGGTTTGTTTGTCGTCGTCGATAGAACACTGCTTGAACTGCCACCAATATAATTGTTGATGTTGAATTCATCCAAATAGCCGCATGGAATAAAAGAAGCTTCGGCATTTCCTGTTGAGACAATTCGGGAAGAACAAATGCCAAAAGGATTGAAATCTTTATCATAACAGTATTGCCCAACGCTGACCACATGCCCTGCGGTCACTAATCCACAACGTTTTTGTCCAGAAGTCTCTTGGGCGCGAAATGCGAAAGTGCCGTAGATAGGTTTATCACCTGACATTGAAATAAGACACGTATCACCAGCGCCAATAGGAAATTTAGATATTGTAGCCAATGTTGTGTAAGAGCGTGTATTAACAAGCTGTGTGGAAAGGCAAGGATTATCTGTATTGATTTTTCCCATGTTTGTGAACACTACAGCAGGGTTATCGTAAAAATTTTTAAACTCCTTTATTCTTGATTGAGAACAATCGGCAAGATAAACTACAACAGCGTTGTTTTTCTGACTGATACCGATGGCTGTTAAGTTACTTTTCAAACTTGTGCTCATTTCAGCATATTTTGAATACAGATGCGACTTTATATTTTTCAACTCTTGCAATGAATACACACATCGTTTAAATTTCAACAGAGAACTATTTACGAGGGATTTTATCCTGTTAACACCACTAACGGAATCCCCCTTTATTGAAATGGTCAAAAATCCATCTTTTTCGATGAAAGAACCACCATAGTAGTCTGGATAGCTGTCCTCACCATCCACAGATCTCGTGGCAACCTTAATTTTGGCAAGCAAACTGGCGTTTATCTCGTTAGCTTCTTCCTGACAGTCGGAAGGCACTTCTTGAAGTAAAACGTAAGATTGATTTTGACTTTCATCTATAGCCGTTACGTCTGTATAGTTATCAGAACTGTCAAAATCATCATCCTTATTGCAACCAACGATTGTAATAACGCCCCAACACAAACAAAAATAAAATATAAATTTCTTCATACGCATAATATTTAAGGATTTCTATAAAATATTACAAATTTAAGAACATAAACAGTTTGTTGTTTGTTTTATTAACCATAATTAATAAATTTAACATTACAGTTCTTAAGTGACTTGATGCTTCATCACCATGTTGTTGAGGTGTCAATGGAGAGCACCAGCGTCTACTGGATTCCAATATGGCGTGTGCTGTCTCCACACTTCAAGCTGAATCTTGCTAATCCCAGCTCCCTGATCGCAAGAGTGACGTGAAGGATGCGCAGTGGATTGCCGAGTGTACGATGAAGGAGCTTATACGCGGCAGCTTCGTACCTCCTGAGACAATCCAACAGCTGCGTCAGTACGACCGCCGTATATTCTACCTCAACGAGGAGATAGTAAGAAAGCTGTCAAAACTTGATGCCGTGCTGCAACGCTGCAATATACGTCTGAGCAACTACTTCCCATTCTATCTACGTTAATTTTTGTTATCTCTTGCTAGTAGAATTGTGTTTTGGTACGTTATTGTTTCTGATTTGTTTCTTTTGGGGTTTTACTGCTTTAAATGGTGTTGTGTTTCAAGTAGTTACATCAAATCAGCAGAATATCAAGAAGAAGATCATGATGGTTGTTGGCGCATGTATCTTCCTCTTGGCAGCAGACCATGCCAACTGCTTTTGCTCATCTGCTTTTAGGCGTTGATACTCTTTTACCAACAAAAGTTGAAAGCGAGGACTAATCCACATTCCGAAGTGGTAAGCAACGTCTTGATGTGCATAAGTTCCACCATAACGACCAGCCTTGTCCATGATGCCTATGGCACCTGTTCTTTGAATCCATGTCTTGACAGAAAGTATAAAGTTATTGCTACCTGCTGCATTTTTAATTGTACCGAATTCGATACAATTAAAATTTGAATTGTACAGCATTTTCTATTCGCCAAGATATTCATCGTGGCATATATACCCTTGTCCTGTCACATGAAAAAACAATCTCTAACTTTTTCAGAAACTTTTCCCAGAAAGCTCTTGCGGGTTTAAAAACAAAGCCGTATCTTTACGGCATGGATTTTTTTAACAGATGATTATGAAGCAGGTAGCTGAAAGATATATCAGCTTGCTGACCGACTTCAGTTTCAAGCGAATTTTTTGGAACTGCAATGATCAAGGATAAGTTTGGCTGTTCCGATTATTCGACGTATCTTTACACAAAATAGGAGAATCGAATTATGACAGACATCAATAACAGGCGACTGCCTGTAGGTATTCAGTCGTTCAAAACTATTAGAGAAGACGGCTATCTGTATGTCGACAAAAGCGACATTGTTTGGGAATTGGTGAACAACGGCAAAAAATACAGTTACTTGAGCCGTCCTCGCCGATTTGGCAAGTCTGTGCTTGTTGACACATTGCAGACTTACCTTGAAGGACGGAAAGACATGTTTGAGGGTCTGAAAATAATGCAGTTGGAAAAAGACTGGAAGCAGTATCCCGTGATACGTCTTGACATGAGTCGCGGCGGAGCCAATGCCGAGACCATACGCTCATATCTCGATATTCGTTTTGGTGAATACGAAGAACTCTACGGCATTACTCCTAAGCCTACTGCCATGCTCGCCGACCGATTTGACGCTATCATCAAAACAGCATACAAAAAGACTGGATTGAAGGTTGCCATACTTGTAGACGAATATGATTCTCCACTACAACACTCATGGCACACTTCTGAGCATGAGGCTTGTACAGAAGTCTACCGTGAGGTGTTTGCCATACTCAAAGCCGACGACGAGTACGAAAAATTGGTGTTCATAACGGGTATTACCAAGTTTACACAGATATCACTATTCTCGGTTCTCAACAATCTCACCAACATCAGTTTCCTGCCCGAATATGCAGCAATATGCGGAATTACGGAACAAGAGATTGCCGATAACTTCAAGCCCGAACTGGAAAGAATGGCAGAGGTGAACGGATGGTCATTGCAAGAAACCCATGACAAGTTGAAGGATTACTACGACGGATATCATTTCAGCCGCCGCAACATGGTAGACATATATAATCCTTTCAGCCTCATCAATGCTCTCGACACTCAGGAGCTCGGCAACTTCTGGGCTGCGTCAGGGTCAACATCCATGATTGCCAAGTTTATTGACAACATAGAACTGCGTCTTAGTAATTTTGAGCAATGCACTATTATGCGCAATATATTAGAATTGTCGGACGTTACAGGCGGAGGTGCTGAGTTGTTTCTTTATCAGTCGGGGTATCTGACTATAAAGAAATACGATGAATTTGGCTATATCCTCGGGGTTCCTAACGAGGAAGTGAAGCAAGCTCTATACGAAATGGCTGCTGCAAAGAAACAAATCATCGCAAACCAATATCTTGAACCTTTCAAGGCAGACAAGCGAAAAGCTATTGGACTGGCTGTGGAACTGGATGAGAAAGGGAAAGGGTTGATAGATTGGGAAGAAGTGGATTGAGGACTAATGGTTCAGTTATAGAAAAGCTATAAACCCGACAAGAAGTAAGCACGTGCGTCACTCTTGTCGGGCTTGCAGCTTTATATTGATTTAGATATAATTATAATTTACATTATTTTCAGATGCTAAAAAGCTTTGTCCCACTCATGTCAATATAAATCCCTTTTTACCGTTGACTCCCTTTCCACTATTTCTCCCCTCAGCACAACATCCTCCACTTGCTTGTCGCTATCAGATATTTTCGCCATGAGCAATCGGCAAGCCTCAGCAGTCATTTGCTCAACGGGCTGTTCCACTGCGGTTATTGTGGGATGAACAAGTGTGCAAAGCGTAGTGCCAGCCATACAGCATACACACACATCCTCTGGTATGTGCAGTCCACGTTTCTGCATTAAGTTCTTTGCGCCCAATAGTGCTGTCTCTGTAAATCCGAACACAGCATCAAACGCTATATTCTTAGCAAGGAAGTTACTCATAACTTGACTACCCTCCTCGGCACTCAACGCTGGAGGCAGCACGAGGTCGGGATTATAGGCTATATGAAACTTCTCAAGTGCGTCGCGATAGCCACGCAAACGCTCATAACCATTGCGTATGCGCGAAGGTCCGGGGATATGCACAATCTGCCTGCAACCGCTGCGGATGAGCTGCTCCACCATGAAAAACGACATTATATAATCGTCGAGTCGCACTTGCGAGGCCTCTATACTCTCGACAGTACGATCGAAGAACACCATTGGTGTGCCATGCGACATTATACGGCGGTAGATATCGGCATTGCGATCCTTGTCGCAAACGCTGATGAGAAGTCCATCAACCATGCAACGCTCCATCATATCTATATTCTCACGTTCCTGTTTGTAGCTTTCGTTGGATGCTGCTATCAGCACATTGTATCCATGTTCGCGCAATATTGCCTGCACATGACTGATGAAGGTCATATAGAAAGAGGTTACTATCTCGGGAATGATGATGCCTATATTGTGTGAGCTTTGCTTGCGCAAGCTCACAGCCATCTCGTTGCGATGATAGCCCATGCGGCGTGCTGTCTCGGTGATGAGTTGCATAGTCTCTGCCTTCACATTCGAGGAGTCGCCCGAAAGAGCACGAGAGACTGTCGACTTAGAAATACCAAGTTCGTTGGCTATATCCTTTATGGTGATGTATTTTGACATTATCGTTGTTTTTAGCTATTACAGAAATGATGATGCAAAATTAGCAAAAAGATTCGGTATTGAGAAGAAAAGATAGTATAAACTAAGGTTGAGCGGAGACTGTATGACCTATTATTGACATTAATGGAATCTCTGGGAACGGTTACGCAAATCGGGAACGGTTGCGGGAACGGTTGCGTAGAAAGTCTGATATTTTCTTATCATTTATCTTGCGGGAAAGCATTAACTTTGCGTCAGAAAATAACCAAAAAACCTAAAAGTAAATGAATACAACTTCAAACAAAGGCCGTGTGCCGTTCATCAGCAAGATTGCCTATGGAATGGGCGATGTAGGCTGCAACTTCAGTTGGATGTTCGTAAGCAACTTCCTCATGATTTTCTACACCGACGTGTTTGGCATCGGAATGAGCGCTGTAGCCACACTTATGCTCGTATCGAGAATATGGGATGCTGTGAACGATCCTATCATCGGAGCCCTTACCGACAAGACCCACACACGTTGGGGACGTTTCCGTCCTTGGCTTCTGTTCGGAGCTCCTATTACAGCTATTATACTTATGCTCACATTCTGGGCACATCCCGACTGGAGCCAGACGGCAAAGATTGTGTATATGGCTGTGACCTACTGCATCTTGGTGCTTGGCTACACTTGCGTCAACCTGCCTTACGGCACACTCTGCGGAGCTATGACACAGGACATTGACGAGAGAGCTAAGCTCAATACAAGCCGCTCGGTGAGCGCAATGATTGCCATCGGTGTGCTGAATATCATAACCGTGCCTTTAGTTACATTCTTGGGTAAGGGCAATGCACAGTTCGGCTATTTGGCAGTAGCTATAATATATGGTATAATATTCGCCGCCTGCCATCTGTTCTGTTTTAGCAAAACAAAAGAGGTGGTTGAGGTGCCCGTGGGACAGAAGTTGCCTCTTTCGGTACAGCTTAAGTCGGTACTTAAGAATCGCCCTTATCAGCTTGCCATCCTCGGACAGTTTCTCTTTGGATTCATCCTCTACGGACGCAATGCCGACATCCTCTACTACTTCACCTACGTTGAAGGTTCGGCAACGCTCTTCAGCTACTATTCCATGGCTATCATATTGCCATCAATAGCAGGAGCCGCATGTTTCCCGTGGATGTTCCGCAAGACTGGCAACAAGGGATATGCAGCAGCCGTTTTCGCTCTACTCTGCGGAATATTCATGGCATTGCTCTATTTCTTCAGTCCTAACACCACCCCAATCCAGTTCTATATATGCTCGGCAATAGCTTGGTTCTTCTTCTCTGGCTTCAACACAGCCATCTATGCCGTAATACCCGACTGTGTGGAATACGGCGAATGGAAAACGGGCATACGCAACGATGGTTTCCAGTATGCCTTCGTGTCACTTGCCAACAAGATGGGCATGGCTCTCGGTACAGCAATGTTTGCCTTGGCTCTCGACTCGGCAGGATATGTGGCAGGAACTGAGCAGAACGCTGACGTAATAAATATCATGCGCCACGCGTTCTCCACTATTCCTGGTATGCTTTGGATGGTAACAGCTGTGTGTCTGTGCTTCTACAAGCTTCATCGCCATGTGTACAACAATATAGTAGAGGAACTGAAGACGATAAAGAACAAATTATAAAATAGCAATAAAAACATAATAACATTTCAATAACATCCTTTAAAAACATTACAACTATGAGACAAGCAATATTAGTAGCCCCTAAGCACATTGAGTTCAAAGAAGTGGCAGCACCCAAGGCAGAAGACCTTAACGAGCATCAGATACTCGTCAACATCAAGCGTATTGGCATCTGCGGTAGCGAGATTCACTCTTATCACGGACTACATCCTGCCACTTTCTATCCCGTAGTTCAGGGACATGAGTATTCGGCTGTAGTTGTTGCATGTGGTAGTAAGGTAACTGTATGCAAGCCTGGCGACAACATCACAGCACGCCCACAACTGGTTTGCGGAGAATGCAATCCTTGCAAGCGTGGACAATATAACGTATGCGAGCATCTGCGTGTTCAGGCTTTTCAGGCAGACGGTTGCGCACAAGACTACTTCATTATCGACGACGACCGTGTGGTTAAATTGCCCGAAGGAATGAGTCTCGACTATGGAGCTATGATTGAACCATCGGCAGTAGGCGCACACGCAAGCAACCGCACCGATGTAAAAGGCAAGAACGTTGTGGTAAGCGGAGCGGGAACTATCGGCAATCTTGTGGCTCAGTTCTGCAAGGCTCGCGGTGCAAAGCGAGTACTTATAACAGACGTTAGCGACCTTAGACTTGCCAAGGCTCGCGAGTGTGGCATTGCCGACACACTCAATATCACAAAGCGACCATTGAAGGAAGCTGCCAAAGAGCTTTTCGGCGACGAGGGCTATCAGGTAGGCTTCGAGGTAGCTGGCGTTGAGTCTTCAATACGCTCGCTTATGGAGACTATCGAGAAGGGCAGCGACATCGTTGTTGTAGCTGTCTTTGCCAAGGACCCTGCCCTCAGCATGTTCCATCTTGGCGAGCATGAGCTGCGACTCATAGGCTCGATGATGTATCGCCACGAGGACTATCAGACAGCTATCGACTATGTATCGCGTGGCATTGTAAATCTGGAGCCTCTCGTAAGCAACCGCTTCGCCTTCGAGGAATACGACGATGCCTACAAGTATATCGACACTCACCGCGAGACTTCAATGAAGGTGATCATTGACCTTGAGAAGAAGCCTGAGGCCAACAAGGAATAATCACACGCAAGTGGGAATAAGATAGGATACATAAAAGCTAATAGGTCTAAGCGTAGATTAGTTTTCAAGATACCTGATTAGGAGAGAAAAGTAGTTGCAGAAATACTGTGAACCCGACAGGAAGTGAACACATGCGTCACTCTTGTCGGGCTTTTTATTTGTCATAAAAAAATACGCTCTAAAATTTTAGGACTATAGTCAATGACTTAACTTTACGACTATTACAAGAAAAAAGTGTAACTTTGCAGAGTGATTATTACGAATTCATTATAAACCAATTAAAAAAAACTATGACACAACAATCAAACAAGAGCTTCGCCATACCATTGGCGTTTGTCGGCCTGATGTTCTTCACATTAGGTTTTGCGTTGGGAATCAACTCATTCCTTATCCCGGTATTGAAAGGATCGCTTAATCTATCCTCGGGAGTGGCCTACCTGCTGTTGGCAGCCACATTCATACCGTTCATTCTATTTGGCTATCCTGCCTCGCGCACCATTGCAGCAATAGGCTACAAGCGCACTATGGCTATTTCGTTCGTTATTTTTGCCTTAGCTTTCGTCGTGTTCGTGCTGTCGGCTAAGAACGAGAGTTTCATACTGTTTCTTGCTGCCTCATTTGTAAGTGGCACAGCCAACGCCTATTTGCAGGCTTCGGTAAATCCCTATATCACAATTCTCGGCCCTATTGACAGCGCTGCACGACGCATCAGCATGATGGGTATATGCAACAAACTTGCTTGGCCAGTAGCTCCGCTGTTCTTTGCAGCCGTAGTGCCCGACAGCACCAATGTGCAGATAGCTGACCTCTACTTGCCATTCTATATCATCATTGGCGTGTTTGTATTGCTGAGCATCATTTCACTTGTGGCTCCCCTGCCTGAGGTGAAAGCTACAGGTGAGGAAGAAAGCTCAGCCGACGATTGTCCTTACGCGGCAAGCAAAACATCTATATGGCAATTTCCACACTTATTGCTTGGCGTTTTAGCCTTGTTTGTTTATGTAGGTGTCGAGACTCTTGCACTAAGTACAGCCATTGACTATGCAACAGCAGTAGGTCTGCCCTCGCCCGACCGCTATGCCTGGATACCAAGTATAGGTATGGTAGTAGGATATATTTGTGGCATTGTGCTTATTCCTAAATACTTGTCGCAGGACGGTGCCATGCGCATCTGTGCAACACTCGGTGTGATAGGTTCGCTGCTTATTGTGCTGCTGCCTGCCCAGACTTCAATATGGGCAATATTCCTTATGGCTCTCGGATGCTCGTTGCTATGGCCTGCGTTGTGGCCATTGGCAATGGCCGACCTTGGACGCTTCACCAAGTCAGGCAGCGCTTTGCTTACAATGGCCATTGCCGGAGGAGCTGTGGTGCCTACATTGTTTGGCGCACTTAAGGACTCATTCGGTGCACAGAATGCCTACTGGCTCGCTGTGCCTTGCTTCCTGTTCATATTCTATTATGGACTGGCTGGACACAAGATCAGAAAATAGATTGCACGTATTCACTTTGATACGTAAGCACGTATCGATTGATATAAAAATCTTTGGGAACGTTTGCGCAAATTGGGAACGATTGCGGTAACGTTCCCAATAAACAAGGATTATTTTTGTTTTGTCACCTGTTTGGGATGACGTAAATTTGCAAGCGTAAAGAATAAAAATTTAAAAACCTAAACCTTGCAAATGAAAAGAATCACCACATCACTCATTGCCTCGGCAATATGCCTGACGGCTTCAGCACAAATCCACCTTACTGCCGACTTGCAGAACAACCATCTGTGGCGTGGCATGGAAGTGGCCGACGGTTGCCTTATACTTTCCGACCTTGGCTATACGTTTGCCAATGGACACATGACTCTCGGTCTGTGGGGAGGCACAAACACTCAAGGCTCCTATAAGGAGTTCAACCATTACATCACGCTGCGCACGGGCGGACTGGAGTTCTCGGCTATGGACACCTATAACTTCTCGCCTGGAGCAACATATAACAATAGGCAGTACTTCAACTACAAGGCCCATGAAACAGGACGTTTCCTCAACTGCACGCTGAATTACCGCTTCCAGCAGCCTCAATTTCCATTGCTGCTCAGTTGGTCGACAATAATGTTCGGACGCGACCGTTCGGCTGACAACAAAGAACAGAAATACACCACCTTCGTTTATGCCGAATATCCTATATATAATAAGGATGGGTGGAAAGTGGATGCAGGAGTGGGAGGAGCATTCGCCCTGAACAAGGCTGGCGAGAAACAAAACTTCTACGGCAACACTTCGGGCATCGTGCATACACAACTGAAAGTGAGCCACGACCTGAAGATTGGCTCCTACACCCTGCCCGTGCATGCCATGGGATTGTGGAACCCGCAGTCGCAGAAGGCTTACTTCCAAATAGGAGCACAAATCATAAACTTATAAAAAACATAGAATAACGATATAAAATACATAAAACATCCATAAAATCCATAAAACATTATGAATATCAAAGATTTCACAACAGGCGTTCAGCACATCGGCGTGCCTACCAACAACATCGAGGAGACAATCAACTTCTATCTCACTCTCGGCTTCACAACAGCCTTGCGCACCATCAACGGCACTGAGGAGGTTGCATTTCTTCAACTCCACAATCTCGTGATAGAGACTTATCAGAACCGTCAGGCTGCTATGGCATACGGAGCTATCGACCATATTGCTATCGACGTGAAGAATATCGACGAACTGTTTAAGGTTGTGCAGCGTGCAGGACTGAAAATGCTTGACACCGAGGTCAATGGTTTGCCGTTCTGGGAGAATGGTGTAAAGTTCTTCACAATTGAGGGACATAACAAGGAAAAGATTGAATTCTGCGAGAGACTATAAGCATGTGTGCTTGTATTTATCCTTTTTTACTGAATATTCCGTTTCTTATTTTTACGCCCAAAGCCCCATGGAGATGGGACTTCGGGCTTCGTTTTTCAAGTCAGATTTATGTTACAAGAAATTGGCTCCGTCAATCAAACGAATAACGTGACGATGACATGATATACGATTGATATAGAAATAGATTGTCATGACATCAGTCTACCATCCGCCACCCAATGCCTTGTACATATTAACCATGGTGATTTGCTTATCGCGAATGGCGTTGCTCAGACCTATTTGGGCGTCAAAGTAACTACGTTGGGCGTCAAGCACATCCAAGTAGCCAATTACGCCATTGATGTACTGCAACTGTGCGAGTTCCATAGCCGCCTTTGACGAGCGTTCCAACTCTCGGCGCGACTGGTAGATTTCCTTTATCTTGTTGAAGTCGACAATGGCGTTACGGGCATCCTTAAAAGCACAAAGCACAGCCTTTTCGTATCCATAGCAAGCTTGCTCGTAGGCTGCTTTCTGTGCTTTCAGCATGGCGCGATTCTTACCCATAGCGAACAGCGGACCCAGCAGGTTGGCACTGAGATAGTGGATGGGCGATTGGAAGAAGTCGCCCATTTGCTTGCTCTCTAATCCGTAATTGGCAGTAAGTGTGAGGCGCGGAAAGAGATTGGTGTATGCCATGCCCACAGCTGCGTTGCTTGCAATCAGACGTTGCTCGGCTTCGCGCACATCGGGACGTCGCTCCAACAACGTAGATGGGAGACCCACAGGCAGCGACTCGGGCAACCTCACTTCTTCGGGAAGAATGGAGCGACGTATCACTTGCGGATATTCACCTGCAAGGAATGCGATGTCGTTCTCCTTGACAGAAATCTTACGCTCCAGCTCAGGCACTAAAGTGGCGGTACGTGCGTGTTCCACCTTTGCCTGCAAATACGATGTTTCAGAAGTAAGACCGCCTTCGAAACGGAGTTTGGCAAGACGGACTCCTTCTTCACGTGCTTTCAAGGTTTGGCGCACAATCTTCAGTTCGTTATCCAAGGCAACCAACTCGAAGTAGGCTTTTGCTACTTCCGAAATGACGCTTATCTTCAATGCACGCTGTGCCTCAATGCTTCCTAAGAACTGCGCCATGCTCTTGTCTTTTGCCCAACGGAGGTTGCCCCACAAATCGAGTTCCCATGAAGCCATAAACTTGGCATACTGCTCGGTGCTGTTCTTGTAGTTATTGCCACCGTAGTTGGTGCCCTCCTTTTCTATAAAGGCTTTGGCATCTATGCGTGGAAAGAGGTTAGCCCAGTCGATGCGTTTCATGGCTGCCAACTCTTTTACGCGTGCTGAAGAAATCAACAAGTCCTTATTATGCTCCAATGTCTTGCTGATGAGCTGCTGCAGGGTGGTATCGGTATACATCTCCCACCACTGCATATCGGCAATGGTAAGCGTGTCGCCTTGAGGAACCTTAGAGAGTCGTTCGGGCAGATTAAGCTCCGGACGTGTATAGTGTTGGCCCAGTTGGCAAGAAGCCATACTGAGGCTTCCTGCCACGACGAGCATATAGAATAGTATCTTTTTCATTGCGTTTGCTTTTAATAATAAACAATGTTACGCTTGCTTGCGCAGATGTGTCGCTCTAGCCTTGTTCTTCACCTTATATATAAGTACGAAGAAGAAAGGCACCAAGAATATTCCTACGGTCACAGCCACTATCATTCCGAAGAATACACCGGTGCCGATGGCTTGACGACTGGCAGAGCCCGGACCACTGGCGATAACCATAGGCAACATACCCAGGATGAACGCCAACGAGGTCATCAAGATAGGGCGGAAACGCAGTTGCGAAGCGTGAAGTGCAGCTTCCACAACATCGACTCCACGGTCTACTTGCTCTTTGGCAAACTCTACAATCAAGATAGCGTTCTTGGCAGCCAAGCCCACCAGCATCACGAGACCTATTTGGAAGTAGACATCGTTCTCGAGTCCACACGCCCACACACCGAGGTAAGCTCCTAAGGCTGCTATCGGCAACGAGAGGAGGACAGCAATGGGTACTGTCCAGCTCTCGTAGAGGGCAGAGAGGAAGAGGAACACGAAGAGGAACACCAATGCCAGCACCATTGCGGTTTGTCCGTCGGCTTGTTTCTCCTGATACGAGAGTCCGCTCCATTCTATGCCTATGTTATCGGGAAGATGCTTGTGGGCAACTTCTTCTATAGCTTGCATCGCCTGACCCGAACTATATCCTTCGGCGGCTCCACCTCTGATTACGGCACTGCTGAACATATTGAAGCGTTTAATGCTACCTGGACCTGTAGTGTATCTGGTAGTACCGAGCGAGGTAAGCGGAATCATCGCATTGTCGCTTCCACGTACAAAGAAGAGGTTTATATTGTCTTTATGCTTGCGGTAGTCGGCTTCCGCCTGAATATATACGCGATAGATGCGGTTGAACATATTGAAGTCGTTCACATACACAGATCCGGTATAGGCCTTCATTGTAGAGAACACATCTGCCATTGGCACACCGGCAAACTTCACCTTGTCGCGGTCAACATCAAAGTAAAGCTGCGGTATCTCTGCTTGAAGCGACGACGACAATCCTGAAAGTTCCTTGCGTTGCTGGGCATAGTGGAGCAGTGTGTCTGTAGCGGCTGCCAACTGTTCGAAGGTAGCATCGCCACGGGCTTCGAGCTGCATTTCAAATCCACCCGAACTACCCAGACCAGGGATAACGGGAGGAGTAGAAAGATACACCTTGCATTCAGGGTAAACCGAAAGCTCTTTTTTAACCTGTGCCATGATGGCATCAATATTCTGTTCGCCTCGCTTTTCCCACGGTTTCAGGATAACAGTAAGTTCGGTACGCGCTTGGCTGGTTCCTACACGCGGACTGCTGCCCACTACGCTCTGCACATAGTCTACCGATGGCAGCGACATAAGGTACTCTACAGCCTTGGCACTCACTATTCGGCTACGTTCGAGTGTAGCTCCTTCGGGCAATTCAAGTTCCACGCGGAAGTATCCCTGGTCCTCGGTGGGGAGGAAGCTGGTAGGAATGATGCGCTGCAACAGCAGGATGGCTATAAGCACCACTCCAAACGAACACAGCACGCGGCGCTTTTTGCCTAAGATACGCTTGACGAGCAACACATATTTATTAGTACCCGTCTCCAGCCATTCATTGATGCGGCGGAACACTATGTTCTTACGCTTGTTGGGGTCTTCCTTCTTCAGAATGAGCGAACACATTACTGGGCTAAGCGTAAGTGCCACAACTGTAGAAAGCAATACCGACACTACGATGGTGATTGTAAACTGACGATATAGCAGTCCGGTGATACCTGGCAAGAAACTGACGGGCACAAATACGGCAGCCAAAACCAATGAGGTGGCGACGATGGCACCAGTCAGTCCTTCCATAGCCTTTTTGGTAGCTTGATAAGGCGATAGGTTCTCTTCGTCCATGATACGCTCTACGTTTTCTACAACCACAATGGCGTCATCCACTACAATACCGATGGCGAGCACCAGCCCGAGCAAAGTAAGCATATTCAGCGAGAAGCCGAAGATAAGCATAAATCCGAATGTACCGATGAGCGAGATAGGCACAGCCACAAGCGGGATGAGCGTAGCACGCCAACTCTGCAACGAGAGGAACACTACGAAGATGACCAGAACGAGAGCTTCGAACAGGGTTTTATATACTTCATGTATTGACTCTGAGATATAGGTGGTCATGTCGAACGGTATCTCGTAGCTAAGTCCTTCTGGGAAGTTGGCGCTGATTTCTTTCATGGCTTCTTTCACCTTGTTGGCAACTTCCATAGCGTTAGCGCCCGGAAGCATGTAGATAGCCAATACGGCAGCGTTTCCTCCGTTGATTCCACTCTCTGTGCTATACGACGAAGCTTCGAGCGAGATGCGGGCTACGTCGCGCAGACGAATGATAGAACCGTCGGGATTGGCACGTACTACGATTTCCTCAAACTGGCTTACGGTAGACAGACGGCCTTTGGTGCTGATAGGGATAGTTATGTCGAGTCCGTTCATGGGTTGCTGACCCAATACTCCGGCTGCTGATTCGCGGTTCTGATCTTTCAGTGCCGCCTGTATATCGGCTACAGTAAGTCCGAAGTTTGCCATCTTATCGGGCTGCACCCATATCTGCATAGCATAGTAACGGCTACCGATGTTCGACACACGTCCTACACCAGGAATGCGTCGCAAGAGGTCGAGCACGTTGAGCGTAGCAAAGTTGCTCAGGTATATTTCGTCGAACTTAGGGTCGGAAGAAGTCAGGCAGATAGTGAGCAACTGGCTGGCAGCCTGCTTTTCTACAGAAATACCATTCTGTACTACTTCAGCTGGCAGACGCGATTCTGCCAATTTGATACGGTTCTGTATTTCCACTGCCGCCAAATCGGGATCGGTATTAATATCGAAAGTAACGGTGGCGGAGAATCCTCCCGTGTTGCTGCTGTTCGATTCCATATAGAGCATACCCGGAGTACCGTTAAGCTCCTGCTCGATAGGGGTAGCCACCGCTTGCGAAACAGTCAGAGCACTTGCACCAGGATATGACGCTCCGATTTTTACAACGGGAGGCGTGATTTGCGGATATTGGTCAATAGGCAACATCACGAGACCGATGATGCCGACAATGACAATCAGTATAGAGATGACAGCCGAGAATATCGGTCGGTCAATGAAAAAATTAACTTTCATATTTTGCACGTCATTTTTGGGTTGTGTTTGCTGTAGGCTTTACGGGGTTCACCTTCATACCCGGTGTTAGCTTATGGAAGCCTTCGGTCACAATATTTTCCTTGGCTGCCAAACCTCGTTCTACTACTACTTGGTTTCCAACTTCAGGTCCGAGTTCTATGAAGCGGCGTTCTACGATATTGTCGCGACGCATTACATAGATGTAGGCTCCACCCTTTTCTATGATAACCGATTTCATGGGTACTACGACAGAGTGTTCGCGTACATCAAGCAGCAGCTTTACCTTAGTAAATTGTCCGGGTAGCAACACGCGGTTGGGATTAGGCATCTCAGCACGTACCGAGAAAGTACCTGTGCGTGGATCTACCTGAGGCTCTGCAAAATCCACCAATCCCTTATGCGGATACACCGTATTGTCGGCAAGTGTAATGGTTACATTGGGCTGCCAAGAACGTGTTTCGTCTTTCTGACCAAGCAACACATTACGCTCCTTGCTCTTCAGATAGTCGAGTGCCGTCATGCTGAAGTCTACCAATACGGTGTCGCTCTTTACTACAGTTGCCAATAGCGACTTAGCACCAGGTCCGACAAGAGTGCCCAAGTCTACATGACGTTCGCTGATATGTCCTGCAATCGGGGAACGTACTACGGTACGACCAAGCTCCAGTTCCGCTTGGTCGAGGTCGGATTTGCTCATACCTACCGAAGCTACAGCTGTTTCGTACGCTGCAATAGCATTGTCGAGATCAAGTTGGCTGGCAGCATTCTGCTTGTAAAGCGGACGAATACGTTCCAAGTCGCGCTTCGCCTTCAGCGCCTGTGCTTCGTCCTTTTTCAGTTGGGCGCGCGCCTTATCTGCCTTAGCCTTATATTGGTCTTGATTGATAACAAACAACACTTGGTTCTTATTCACATAAGTACCTTCTGCAAATAACATCTTTTCAAGATAACCTTCAACACGAGCGCGTACTTCAACAAATTGCTGAGCACGTACACGGCCTACATATTCACCGTAAATCTCTACATCTTTTTGTGATGCAGGTGCTATAACCACAGTGGGAAGTTCAGGCTTTGGTTCTGAACGATGGGTTGCTATCAGATAAGCTCCAATAACCAAACCGATGCATATTACTGCAAATGCTGTTCTTTTTTTCTTCAATGCCAATTCTTTTTTTGTATAAAACAGTCTCATACCTGGGATTTTATTTTATGTTGATTAATAATATTATAGGAAACAATATACGTGCCACACATCAAATATTCCTTTAAAACACTCGTAACCAATCTATTGCATATTTTACACCATACTCAATAAGTGTAGAAAACAGTCTACAATGTGTGGATTTTTTCTACACATTATAGACAATGTCTTAAAATTCGAGTGCAAAGATAACTAAATATAACGTATAAATAATAACTTATTCCAGGTTTTCTACATATAGTTGAGGGTGTGTCAAAAATCAAGAGAAGCGGGCTGTAAGCCCCAATTGCCCTGGGTTAGGCGCTTCTGCCCTTTCTGAGCGTATCAGTTGCGACTTTTGACACACCCTCTTATTAATACCTCACTTCTTCTTTATCTCATACCCTATCTTCTTGAAAGCCTCAACATAGTCATCGTATTTGGCTTTTTTACAGTCGTAGACTATTGTGACCTTCTGGTCTTCCACTGAGGTATCTATTCGCTTTGTGCCCCTTACGAAGCGAATGTTGCTCTTGATTTTCTTCTCACAGTTCTGGCAGTGCATCTGCGGCTGAGTGGTTACTACCAATGTGTCGGCTGCTGTATTGGCAAAAGTATTGCCGGCAACTACAAGCATAAATGCTACTAAAAGATTCTTCTTCATAATATCCTTATATTAATAATGTATGTACTATAACTTCTCTAAATTATAACTTCTCTAATTTAAATCTAATGCCTACATAAGCCATTGCTCCAGTGACGGGTCCCCACACCTGAGTGGCATCGAAGGCCGTGCTCCATGGATGATGTGAGTGGAGGATGGGATTGGCTATCTTATAGTTGGTGAGGTTCTCGCCACCTAAGTATAGACTGAAGTTGTGGAACTCTCGTGTCACTTGCGCCTGTAACTGGAAGTAGGCAGGATAGCTACTTTGGTCGTAAAGCTCGCCACCGCCATTCAGCTGACCGGTTGCGTCGAATTGCCAAAGTTCGAGCGGCGTCTTATACGAGAGAGTGAGCAATCCTTTATAGCGTGATGTGAGAGGCTTCTGGCGCAGCACACCATCATAGGTACACTTGACGTCGTTCAGACGGAAGGCTGCTGTAGCAGACATGCCGCGGAACAATGCGTATGTGGCATCCACCTGGAAAGTATGGCTATAGCTCTTGCCCTTGAGATTCTCAAACGAGAGTGTGTGCTCGCCCTTAGCTCCATCAAAGTTCATTATCATCTGATGCTTGAAGTCGGTGTAGTAATACTCCGCATTCAGCTCAAGATTCTTGCCAAAGAGAGGAATGTTGAAGCCCAAAGAAGCTCCCATGTTCCATGCCTCCTCCTGCTTAAGGTCGGAATCGATGATTATCTCTCTGCCACTTGCCAATAGCGTGACGTTCTCTGCCAAGGCATGAGGCGAACGGTAGCCCTTGCCTATAGAAGTGCGTAGCGTGACAATTTTGGACGGAGAATACTTGATGTGCAGACGTGGAGTGAGGAAACTGCCGTAAATGTTGGAATGATCCCAACGAACGCCTGGCATTACAGTAAACTTGTCGCCCAACTTGTATGTATATTGGGCATACAGGCCAGGAGTAGTCTCCTTTGTCACCTTGCTGTCGGCTTTAGGCAATGCGCCCAATGGATTGAAGCGTTCATCATAGTAGTCGTGGTTGAATGACGCTCCCACACTAATATTATGCTTCTCCGTAATATCAGTCTCAAACATCAGTTGGGCATAACCATTCTTCTGATTGACATCATATTGAGTCATACCGAACATGTTGTCGGCATCATGCCATGAGCCATGCAGCATCAAGGCTATTGACGTGTTATGGTCGGCATTAAGGGTAAAACCGTTTTTCCATTGCATCTCATAGCGGTTGGTCTTTACCGAGGTTGAATAGAGAGGTTCCGACGAAGAGGCTGCCAAATGCTTACGGCTTTGTCCGCCTTCACGCTCGTCGTGCAAGCCACGCACCATCAACTGACTAATCCATCGTGGCGACACATACGCCCAACGGTGCATTAGGTTATATTGCCGCAACTTGGGCATATCCATGAATCCGTCGCCATTGCCATCATGATCCATCTGTCGGTTCTCGAAATGAAGAAGGGTTGCGGTGGAAAGGCGGTCGTTGAGATGAATGCTTCCATCGAGGTTGACCTCCGTCTTCAGTTCGCTATCCTGATAAACATTCGCACGCACGCCATCTGTGCCTTGTGGCTTGAGAAACTCTATATTTATCTGACCCGTAGTGCTCTCGTAGCCGTTTTTCACGCTCGAAGCACCCTTGCTCACCTGTATCGACTGCATCCAAGGCCCAGGCACATAGCCGAGGCTATAAGGCAAGGAAGCTCCACGCAGATTAGGAATGTTCTCTGTGAGCATCTGCACATAAGTGCCACTAAGTCCAAGCAGCTTTATCTGCTTAGCTCCAGTGGCAGCGTCGCTATAACTTACGTCGACCGAAGGATTGGCAGTAAACGACTCGCCCAGATTGCAGCAAGCAGCACGTATCAGTTGTCCTTGTCCTATTATGTCGGCATTGTCAACACGGTATTTCGACTTAATGCCATTAGTGGCTTTCACCGTCACATTCTTCAATTCGTGTGTACTGGCTATGCTATCTGTCTGCGCAAAAATCTGTTGCGACACAAATAAATATCCTAAAACGCTTAAAATGGTTTTTCTCATATATATATAATATGGTTACTGATTACACGTCTATTCACAACGCATCCAAAGACACTCTGTAGTGTGTACCCAACGAGCGAAATTCCTTGGGAGTCATGCCCGTGACTTGCTTGAACTGTGAGGAGAGATGTGCCGGCGAACTGTATCCGAGTTTATAGGCAATCTCGCTTGTGGCAAGCTGACTGTAGCACAACAACTCCTTGGCATATTCTATGCGATGAACGATGGCAAACCGCTCAATGGTAATGCCACGCACTTCGGAGAAGAGCTTGCTCAATAGACTATAGTCCTTGTTGAGCTGACGCGAGAGATAATCAGACATCTTTGGACGTTCCCCTTCCATCCTTACCCATTGCATTACAGAAATGCGTATCTGCTCCACCAACTGCGAGCGTGGATCGTCGAGCAATTCAAAGCCTATATCCTGCAATTTCCTCGCAATGGATAGGCGTTGCTCGCCAGTAAGTTCTTCCTCTATCTCTGCATCGCCCAAACTTATTGACTTCACCGTCAGACCTTCGGACACAAGAACGTCCTTCGCTGCCGAGACGCAGCGCGGACAAACCATGTTCTTTATCAATAGCTTCATCGGCGTATAAAATTTATCTGTTTTTTTATTACGATGCAAAGTTATAGATTTTCGCTAAATAATTTATATAAAATTAGGGAGAATGCTTACAGATTTTTATATTGTCATTTTTTTTATTTACCTTTGCAATATACAAAACGGGAATATTATGGCAATGAAAGTACGTATTTTTTATAAGTGATTGAGAATGAGATAAGTTTTTATCTCATA
>ERZ1023666.304-NODE-304-length-22212-cov-30.237577_pt1 | contig 22212 bp, 15 predicted proteins | sample MGYA00380341_ERZ1023666 | MGnify/ENA primary metagenome ERZ1023666 (study PRJEB33179, sample SAMN07448983) | human gut metagenome | biome: Human-gut; feature: Human associated habitat; material: Faeces | host: Homo sapiens | place: India: Bhopal | collected...
GATAGCGGCCAAACTGATAGTAGAGCTGCTCCAGATAGAAATCCTTGGCACCCTTACGATAGTTAGCCAGGCGCTGGTCGATAGGCATATCGTTGGCGTTATCTACATCGTTCAGGTTCAGACTTACCCGATTGAACAGGCGGCTGTAATCCTTGTAATGCTCATCGAGCAACTGCGCATAGCCCTTGCCTTCAGCCTTGCTCACCCAATCCTGGGTGGTAGCCAGCGGATCCACGCCCACATAGGTCTTAGGATCATTGTAATCCGGATTATTGTTTGCCCTATAATCGGTATCGGCAGAAATGAGGAAAACCACCTCATCAGCCCCCTTCACGGTCAGTTTTCCGCCTTCGTTAGAGAGGCTACCGCCCTTGTTGATGGCACGGATGCGAATGGCATACTGCATATCGTTGTTATCGAGACGGGCATCCCAAAGCAAGCCGTTTCTGCCATCAGCCACCATCGTGCCTGTAGAGACAGGATTAGGCGCATAAGAGAACACGAGATTCTGCTTGCCCGGACGGGAAGCCCTATAGCGGATAGTCATCACATTGGCAGGATAAGAGATGAAATACTCACGCTGATATCTTACGCCATCCTTGACGAAGGAAACCGAAGCCAAAGCTGAATCAAGCGACAAGGCGCGGCGATAATCCGACATGCCCACTGTGCTCAATCCCGTCTCGATATACGCCTCGCCCATCGTGGTAAAGCTACCAAAGCGGAATGGGTCCTCGGCATAAGACTCGTAAGGCACAGGACTGTTGAAGTTCTTGCGGGTGAGCTGGGATGCCTTTTCCCAATCGTTGGCAGCGAAGGCATCTCTGATTTCCTGCATCACATGGGCAGAATTCTTGTTCACATTCCAATAATAGGCTGCGCCCTTCCTGGTGTTCGGACCGCCACGCCAGAGTGTCTTCTCGTTCAGCGTGATGCGCTCTGCCTCCACGGAACCCAGGATATTGGCACCGATGCTGCCATTACCGATAGGCAACGACTTAGACTCCCAATCAGGATCAGGATTGCGGGCGGTATCACCAGCCGAGATAGGCTTCTTGTGAGTCCATTTCTCAGGATGGCCACCATACCAGATCTGCTGTCCCTTCAGGGTGACAGGCGTGTCGAACCAATAAGATAACTGTGTCTGCTGCTGTGCTGAAGCCTGAAGTGCCCCCAGCATAGCGAAAGTTAGGATAGTTGTAATTTTCTTACTCATGGTTTTATAAATTTACGTATCATGTTATTTTCAAAATCTTCGGTACAAAAATACGATTATTATCCGAGATTACAAAATATATCATAAAAAAAACGAGGAAAACTAGCATTTTTTCAATACTAGCTGTCCTCGTTTAATTATTTCTTTGCTAATTCCTCAGCATATCATTCGATTATACTCTGCTTAATACCACTGCACGGCATTAGAATAGCCGCTTCGCTTGTCATACTTCAGGGCATCCGTCAATGTGGCTGCATTGCATCGGAAGGTGAAGTTGTAGCTGGTGTATGGTGCAAGTACCACCGAACAGCTCATGTTGAAGCAGTGGAGGTCGCGCGCCAGACTGGCTGTGGTCATACTGATTTTCGAGTTGTCGAAATCGTAACCAGAAGAGAAGCTGATGTTCCAGCCGTCGCTGATGCGGATGTTACCACTCATATTCAGCGTCTGGGTGAACTTATACGGATAGCGCATCGTCTTCTCGTTGAACTTCTCACGACGGGTATCCTCACGCATGGTGACACCATATCCGAAGGTGAGCGACCACGGCATCTTGAATGCCATGTAGCCATCCGAGTCGGTCTTAGCCTTTCCGCCTCCGCTCTTCTTGGCAGCCGTCTTACCCTTTTCGATATTATCATCCACGTTGCTCTCGATGTCGGTATCCAAGCCTTCATCGTCGTCATCCTTACACTTGTTCTTATCGCGGTCGTCCTCATCGCTGCCGCCACCGAAGAGTTTCTTCAGTTTTTCCGGATTCAGCGTGAACGAGAAGTTCTGCGACATACCTTGGAATCGTCCGAATCGGCCTTTGCCCCACTCCGTGTGGTTACCCACATACACGTTGCCTTTATCGTCCATCTCGTAGGCATAGGTAGCGAACACGGCATTCATATTGAATGTATAGTTCTTCCACCACTTCAGGCGCAGGTTGATGTTCATATCACTCCAAGGGCGCACCTTGGCTGCGGTGTTATAGCTCATGTTGATGTCGAACGCATCAATGAGACTCACCTTCTTCAAGCTGTCGTTCTTATCCCTCCATTTCATTTCCAGGTTGTTGCCCAGGGTAAACGAAATATTTCCGCTCTTTCCCTTGCCCGGCACACCATAGAGGGCGTTCTGATAAGGCGAATAACTTACCAGCGACACATTGCCGTCGGCATCGGTCTTCTGATAAGTATCCCAGTAGCCATAGCGGGATGCTCCGAAATCTGGCGCATAACTGAAATTCACCGTTGGGGTAATGACGTGGCGGATCCTGTCTATCCTATTGCCGAACAGCTTGCGGTTAGGAATCCAGAAGCCATAAATTTTCGTACTCATTCCCACGCTCATGTTCCAGTTATATACGTTGTGGAAGCCGTAGGTGGTATCGCACACCTCCTTTTGGGTGGTAGCATCCCACGATTTCTCCACCTTGTTGGTGTACATACGGTCGGTGAAGTTGAACGACGGCGTTACATTGAGATACTTGAAGAGGGTGAACGATGCGCTCACCGGAATCTGATGCTGCCATCCGTTGCGCCAATCCTTGATGAGGGAGCTGTGCATCAGCTTATCCTCCTTGGTATTGATGCTGTTGGAGATGTGACCCGTATAGCTCATGGCAATCTTCTCGTACCATTTTTCATCGCCCACCATTTTCTTTCTGCGGAACGGATAGAAGCGCGAGATGCTGATGTTCAGGTCGGGCAGCGTCATGGCTATCGACGAGTCGCGCATGTTCTGCGAGAGGTTGGCGGTAGAGCTGAGCGACATTCCGATGCTCGAGAAGTTGGTGCTCCAGCTTACGGAAGAGGTTCTCGTACTCTGCGTCATCGTCTGCGGATTGTAGAGCGAGTTGAGGTTATTGCGCTCGTAGCTCGATGTGGCGAAGTTGACGCTTGCAGAAAGCGAACTGAACGGATTTGCCTTCGAGTCCTGGCGATGGCTCCACTGAATCTTGAAACTCTCCTGTTCGGTGAAGTCAGGCATGCCCTTATCACCATTCTTGGTATCCTGATAGCTGAAGTAGAACGAGCCGGAATACTTGTATCGCTTGCGATAGTTGCTGGCTGCTGAGATACCCCAGGAACCCTTGGTGTAGATTTCACCCAACAGTTTCAAATCCCATTTATCATTCATGGCAAAATAATATCCGCCATCACGCAGATAGAAGCCTCGTGCCGTTTCGTCGCCATAGGTAGGCATGATGAAACCGCTGCTGTAGCTCTTGGTGAACGGGAAGAATCCGTATGGGATGGCAAGCGGCATAGGCACATCGCAAACCACGAGATAGGCTGGTCCGAAGACCACGTCCTTGCCCGGTCGCATCTTTGCCCTGGAGAGCGAGATATAGAAATCAGGGTGCGGATCATCGCAGGTGGTATATCTGCCATGCTGCAGATAGATGACACCCGAGGAATCTCGCTTCGACTTCATACCCGTAAGGAATCCATCCTGCTGCTCGGTATATACATTATTAATAAGTGCCTTCTTGCTCTTGAAGTTGAACTTGATGGTATCGGTGTCGTAGGTATCACTGCCCATCTTGAAGACAGGTTTACCCTTGACGCCGCCTTCCTCCGTAGAGTCGGCTGTACCGCTCGCCCTGACGTTGCTCTTGTCCAAATCCATCGAGATGCGGTCGGAGGTGAGATCCATGTTCTCGTACTTCACGTTCGAGTTGCCATAGAGATGCGCCACCTTGCTGTGGGCATCATACACCAGCGAGTCGTCGGCCTGATAATTGACAGGTGCGTCGATGCCGCCCGACTTCTTTCGATTGATACTATCGAGCCGGATGCTGTCATCCACCACCTTATTGTGTTTCCATATAGCCTTCTGCAGGGAATCCATCTTCGTGGTATCGCTGGCGGCATCATCCTCCAGGGAATTGACGACGGCAGGCATACCCGGGTTTGCCACCATCATGGTAGCGATGGAGGCAAGCAACAGAACAGCTATGGTTGATTGTTTTCTCATTCAGAAAAATATTAGAGTTTCATAAACCCAATAAAACTTCAGAAAATTATATTCTACTTTTCAAACATCCGCTCCCACTGTTGGAAGCGCTTTACTCCTTCCTCGCCAAACTTAGCGAGACTTTTCTCTGCCTTTTCTATACTCTTTTCCTTGTCGAGATGAGTCTTGCTGAAGAATTTATCAGCATAGCAGATTACCTTCTCCTCCATGGTTTCAGGCAGAAAATCCTGGTGAGGCAGAGGCAGTTGCTGCTTCTCTATCTGCTCTTTGGTGATGCCGGCACCTGTGTGGCGCTCGCATACCCGAGCATGTCGCTCATACCCTTCCTTGCGCAGGATTTCGGCTCCCAGCCTTCCGTGGCAGATGTATGGCTGCGAGCCAAAACACTGAATGCCAGGTGCATCTGTGAGGAAGATTCCCAAGTCGTGAAGCATGGCTGCTTCCTCGATAAACTGTGCGTCGAGCTGCAATTCGGGATGATACGAAACAATCTGTAGCGCTTTTCGCGCTACAGATTGACTATGTGTGATGAGGATATGGCGAAGCTCATTATCCTCAGGATAATACTTATCAATAATTGCTTGATAATTCATCTTTTATAGTTTATAATTTATAGTTTATAGTTTATAGCATGAACCACTTTAACAATCTTGCTAAACGGCGCAGCCTCTATCAACTATAAACTATTAACTTTTAACTATTCCGCATTGCGCTCAATGTAAGCGATGACGTCACCCTTGCGGATCTTGCTGCCCTGCTTGGCATTGATTTCTACAAGCTTACCACCCAAAGCGGCAGGTACAGTCTCAAACTCACCCCATGGAGTGAGGATGTAGCAGAAGTCATCACCTTCGTTGTACTCCTTGCCAATGAATGGCTCTACAGCTGGTTGGCACTCGCCCTCGCCCTGGAACTCCCAGAAAATCTGACCGGCTACTGGTGATACGATGGCATCAGCCTTGGCGTGCTTGAACTCAGCGAGCTGAGCTGGAGTCAAGGTGCTGCCGAGCTTAGCATCCTTTGCCTTCTGGAGGTCAGCCAGGAAGTTCTTCTTAGCCTGACCGCTCTTGAAGTTGCGATACTGCTCTGGGTGCATAGCGAGCTCGAAGAGTTCCTCGTCGTCCTGACCATACTCCCATCCGTTCTCGTCCATCTCCTTCTTGAAGTCGTCGAGTGCATTAGTAAGCAATGTGTGAGCATCTACATCTGTGAACTCACGGCCCTGCTTCTTGGCAAGCTCTACGAGTTCTGGATCAATCTCTCCAGGAATCTTACCACTCTTACCGAGAATCATACCCCACATAGAATCGTCCATCATTACGAAGCGGCCCTTGCCCTGCTCCATGGTGAGGAGGTTCATCAATGAGATGTTCTTTACATACTGGCTGAAAGGTGTTACCAATGGAGGATAACCTACGCGTGGCCATACATACTCTACCTCGTCGAAGAGCTTGATCAGGAGGTCGTCCATAGACAACTCTTCCTCACCCTTCTTCTTGCGGATATTGTTGATAGTCTGACGCATACCGCCGAGGTCTGCCATCATAGAACCCATCATACCGCCAGGGAGACCGCAACCGAGCAACAATGAAGACATAATCTTATTGCCTGGGTTGATGAAGTAGCCCAACCACTCGTCGATGAACTCCTGAGTCATGGCACGAGCCTTCATGTAAGCGCTCATGTTGATTTCAGGTACCTCGAAGCCCTCGTTCTTCAGCATGCTGATAACAGAGATGACGTCTGGGTGAACCTTACCCCATGACAATGGCTCGATGGCTGTATCGATGATGTCGGCACCATTGTTGCAGACCTCGAGGATAGAAGCCATAGAGAGACCTGGGCCAGAGTGACCGTGGTACTGGATGATAATCTCAGGATACTTGTCCTTGATCATCTTGGTGAGCTTACCGAGGAATGCAGGCTGACCGATACCAGCCATATCCTTCAAACAGATTTCCTCTGCACCGGCAGCGATGAGCTGATCGGCGATGTTCATGTAATATTCGAGTGTATGAACAGGAGAGTTTGTGATACAGAGCGCACACTGTGGAGTCATACCACCCTCCTTAGCCCACTTGATAGAAGGAATGATGTTGCGCACATCGTTCAAGCCATCGAAGATACGGGTGATGTTGGTACCCTGCTTAGCCTTTACCTTGTACATGAGGGCACGTACATCATCTGGCACAGGATACATACGAAGAGCGTTCAATCCTCGGTCGAGCATGTGAGTCTTGATGCCCACCTCATTGAAAGGCTTGCAAAAAGCACGCACTGCATCGTTAGGGTTCTCACCTGCCAAAAGGTTTACCTGCTCGAAAGCACCACCATTGGTCTCAACACGGCTGAAGCAACCCATTTCGATGATAACTGGGGCAATCTTAGCCAACTGATCTTTGCGTGGCTGGAACTTACCAGAACTCTGCCACATGTCTCGATAAACGAGACTGAACTGAATTTTCTTCTTCATTCTTATTCTTAAATTTCTTATATTCCTATTATATATAATAAGGTATAGGACTTGTCTTGCCTCTGAAGCCAAAGCCATCATATTCTCTTCCGAAAACTATCAGAAAGCTTATTGAAAGCCATCAGAAAGCCCAGACATTCCATACCAAGGTGCAAAATTAGACAAAAAAATCGAGAAATCGGTCTAATCTCCTTTTTTTTTAATTTTATTATGTAATCTTCTTACTTTATCTCAATTATTACATCTGCCTAACTATACTATTAACTCTACTTATAACGCTACTCATAACTCTACTTATCGCAATTCCTGCTTCAACTTTTCGCTGAGTTTGGCAGCAGCTGCATCCGCCTTGGCATTCACGGTGCGGGCATCCTTGCTACGCTTGTAGCCTGTCACTACGCCGGCACTGTTGCGCAGAGCCAGGGAATCGCCCTTCATGTAGACAAAGGAGAGGGTATCGTAGGTGGTCTTCTCGTTAACCACCATCTCTCCCAACTCCCTTCTGCCTTTCACCAGAATCAGCTTGCCGTTATAAGGATGCCATTCTGTATAGAAAGGTACTTCCGGATATTCCACAGGGCTATCATCTTCCACATCGGCATTTGCCATCACATAACCCACGGAGAGTGCCTCGCTCATGCGCTTCAAAGTAAAGCCATACTGGCGTGGCACCATATAATTCTCTACGATACTATCGGGCATATTGGCAAGAATGCGCGCCTGCTGGCGCTTCGACAGATGCGAAACATCACGCAGTCGAGGCATCACGGGATAAGTCCAGGTGGCCTTCAGCTTGTCGAGGTCTATCACCATATCCGCCCCATTGCGGTCGTTCTTGCCGGTGCAAGGCATCACGCAGATCCAGTCGCCAATTTCAATGTCGCCAAACACCTGATGGTTTCTGCTGGCATCCAGGATATTGTATCTCACGGGGTCACCGCCGCCATTGGGCAGCAGCACCACGGCAGTATCCGAGCAGCCCATGCAGGCAAGTCCATAGATCGCCCTGTCGCCCTTGGCAGGCTTGGAAAGGCTGATGGCAAGCTTGGAATTATCCATGCGTGGAGGGCGCTTATTGCCCCTATGGCACGCCGCCAGTGCCAGCATAGCCAGCGCCATCGCACCCCATGTTTTGATTTTCATTGTCATATTACTCATTAATCTAGCTAAATTTTCTGCAAAACTACTATAAATATTTGAAAGTGCCAAATCATGAAGCCCAAAATAGAAAAACAAAGCAATTATCTAAAAAAAAACGACTCGAAATTTTGTATTGTCTGTAATTCTCTGTAACTTTGCAGCCGTTTTCGGAAATTCTACTCCGCAATTTAATAAAACTAGGATAATAGATAAAAAACAGATATGACAGATAATACGAACAAGCACACCTTGCCTATCTGGACTGAGGTGGAATACACAGCATTATGTAAGAACCCATACTTATCTACTCCTTTCTTCATTCCTAAGGAGTCGAAAGTATTCCTTTGCCGCGAAGATGGCAGCAAGGAGGAACAGAGAATGATTTTCCTCGTTTTCAAATCGGCTTCCGCTGCCGAAGAGGACGAATGGGAAGATGACCCAATGCCGGGTCTGATTCAAGTGAAACCTCTTGAGGACGACGATACGGAGGTTTACGAACCTGCCAACGTGGTTTATCTGGGACAGGACATCGACGACTTCATTCAGGTAGCTGCCGAGGATGACAGCACCATCACCTTCGACATCTACTGGCGCCATGGCGACGTGAAGGTGGAGAAGGCAGAGAAAACCGACGATGGTTTTGTTTGCAAGAAGGAAGACTTCGGCGACGAGGGCTTGCGCCTGACTCTGATTCCAGAGGAGGGTGAGCCTTTCACCATGAACCTTGTGATTCCTTACATCGGTTTCTCGCTCTATGATGCTGAGAACAACAAGGTGCACGAGGAGATTGAGATTCCTCACGACCAGGTAGATAACTACCGCTATGAATTTGTGGGCGATGACAACAACGACCGTTTCACCCTGCAACTCGACGAGAACAAACTGATTTATCTCTGCGTTTTGCGCCACGAGGATGCCCAGTTGGTGGTACGCGACCAACGCCAGCGCCTTGCTGTGGTTGACCAGATTCCATCTGAGGGCAAGTTGAGCGAGCTGATGATGAATGCCCACTCTGCACTCATCAAGAATAAGAACTATCGTTGGCGCATCAATATTGCAGGCAGTTCTATTGCCCGCGAGGCAGAAATGGAGATCAATCCGGAAAGTCTGGTAAGCTTCATCAAGGAGCAGATGGCTAAGGGCATCGACATGGATACCCTGGGACAGCAGCTCATTGCCATGGAGCAGAAATATCTGTTCCAGTGGTTCTGGCTGAAAGACAGCGACTGGAGTCACGACGACCCTATGTTCGACATGTTCATGAACCAGCTTGTAGCCTTCTCGTTCGTTACCCAGAAGCCAATACAGGGCGACCAGTTGCAGGCTCGCAACAACAAGCGCAAGATTAAGCGTTGCGCCAAGCTCATCAAGGCTCATCAGAAGGGTGAAATCAGCCTCTGGGATGAGGAAGAGGAGCAGCGCAAGGAAATTCTTCATCTCTTCAGCACCTTCCACAGTCCTTTTGTGGAGACACTGGAATCACTGAAAGATGAAGAAGGAGAAGAATAAAAGTATTATATGAGTATTTTATAAGGGTTTTATAAGACCCTTATAAAATATCAAGTTATAAAATATCGAGTTATAAGATATCAAATTAGATATCGAATTATAAGATATCGAGAAGTTCCTCGAATCTTGAAATACGACGGAGCTTGGGATGTTCAAATTCCTCTGTTTTTTCATGCGCCCATGTGGTATGAAAAGGGATATGGACAGCCGAAGCTCCGATTTTTAATGCCGGAGCAATATCGCTTTTGAAGCTGTTGCCCACCATCACGAGTTCAGCAGGACTCACTTCCAACTCCCTGCAAAGGCGGCGATAAGCCTCGGGAGTTTTATCGCTCACGATGCTCACCACATCAAAATAACGCTGCAACCCCGAACGCCACAACTTGTTTTCCTGGTCCATCAACTCACCTTTAGTAAAAACAGCAAGCTTGTATTTCAAGGACGTATTTCCTGCATTTTGCATGAATCTATCCTTCAGACAGGCTATTGTCTTCTCTACGCCCTCCAACGGTTTGGCATCAAGATGCAGCAGACTCTTGCCCAAATCCACTATCTGGGCAATGACGTTTGCCTCCACCTTTCCATGACTCACCTTCACGGCATTCTCTACCAGCGAGATGGTGAAAGCCTTGCAGCCGTAGCCCAGGTCGGTCATGTTCTTACTCTCTGTTTCCAGGAGGGCGGCAGAGATTTCCTTCTCGCTTCCATACTCCGAAAGCAGTTCGCAATACTCATGTTCCACTTCCTCGAAGTAGTTTTGCAAAGCCCACAACGTATCATCGGCATCAAAAGCTATCGCTTTGATATGTTCAAATTGTTTCATCATATTTTTTTTCGTTTTCTAATATTATCGGAAAATCATGCTTTTTATTATCTTTATCACCTGTTTTCTTTCTTTTCCCGACAAACTACATTCATATATTTTATTTTTAAAAATCAGCCATTTCTTTATTTTAACCAGATTGTAACATCTGTTTAAATTACCTGTAATATCCCTTACGTACCTTTGCACCCGAAAACGAGGGGGAAGAAGGGTAACTTCAAAAAGAGAACAATTCCAAAAGGGAAAAGCCCCCACTCATTAAACATATAACAATAAACATTAATATAATGAGTACGATTTATCTTTGTATCGTGATCTTCCTGCTCTGTCTGGCAGTGTTTGATCTCTTCGTGGGAGTCAGCAATGATGCTGTCAACTTCCTGCAATCTGCCATCGGAGCTAAGGTGGCTAAGTTTCGCACTGTGCTGATCATCGCATCCTGCGGTGTGGTACTGGGTGCCATTATGTCATCGGGAATGATGGATATCGCCCGACACGGTATCATGAGTCCAGACCACTTTACCTTCGAGGAAGTGATGACGCTTTTCCTAGCCGTCATGGTGACGGATGTGATTATCCTGGATGTGTTCAACACGCTGGGTATGCCAACCTCCACCACCGTTTCGCTGGTGTTCGAGCTATTGGGAGGTGCCTTTATCCTCGCTACATTGAAGATGTACGGAGACGACAGTCTGAACTACGGGGTCTTGCTGAACAGTAACAAGGCATTGGAGGTAATCATGGGTATCTTCTCATCCGTTATCATCGCCTTCGTATTCGGTGCCTTCGTAATGTGGCTTTCACGTATTGTCTTCACTTTCAATTATCGCAAGCATTCACGCTACAGCATCGCCATCTTCGGTGGTATCGCCTTCACAGCCCTTTCTTACTTCATCTTCATGAAGGGATTGGGCAAGAGTCCTTACCTGCCAGCTGAATGGCGCGACTATATCGACCAGAACCTGGGCTTGCTGCTCTGCCTCACCTTTGTGGGTTCTGCCATCGTGATGGAGTTCCTGCACCTCTGCCGTGTCAACATCTTCAAGTTCACCGTGCTGATGGGTACTTTCGCCCTGGCGATGGCTTTCGCCGGCAACGACCTGGTGAACTTCATCGGTGTGCCTCTGGCTGGTCTTTCTTCTTATCAGGATTATATGGCGAATGCCAACGGAGCTACACCAGACCAGTTTATGATGACTTCCCTGATGGATAGCGCCAAGACTACCCCAGTATATCTTCTCGCAGCCGGTGCGGTGATGATCATCGCCATGGCTACTTCCAAGAAGGCTCAGAACGTGATCAAGACTTCTGTGGACTTGAGCCGTCAGGACGAGGGCGACGAGATGTTCGGAAGCTCTTCAGCAGCCCGCGTGATTGTACGCAACTGCCAGGCCACAGATTCATGGTTGAAGCAGTTCTTGCCAAAGTCTTTGATGAACTGGATCAACAGCCGATTCGACAAGAACGATGTAGAGTTGGAAGAAAGCGCTGCCTTCGACGTGGTTCGAGCAGCCGTAAACCTGGTATTGGCAAGTATGCTTATCACCATCGGTACCAACCTGAAGTTGCCTCTCTCTACTACCTACGTTACCTTTATGGTGGCTATGGGTTCTTCGCTTGCCGATAGAGCTTGGAGCCGTGAGAGTGCCGTGTTCCGAGTAACCGGTGTATTGAGTGTGATTGGTGGATGGTTCATCACTGCCGGTGTGGCTTTCGCAGCCTGCGGCATTGTTTGTATCATTATGCACTTCGGCGGTGTAGGTATCCAGACCTGCTTCATGGCATTAGTTATCTTCCTGCTCATCCGCAGCAACATCCAGTATAACAAAAAGGCAAAGGAAGAGAGCAAGGGCAGCACCTTCCAGCTGATGATGCGCTCACACGACCCAGAGATCGTATGGGATTTACTTCGTCGCCAGGTATCACGCACCCAGGCTTACGTTTGCCACTTCGCCCTGAATGAGTTCAACCAGATTATGGATGGTCTTGCCAACGAGAAGCCTAAAGAGCTTCGCCATGCCAACAAGGAATTGAAGAAGGAGCAGGATATGCTGAAGAAGCTCCGTCGTCAGGAGATGCTCGGCTTGAAGAAATCGCCAATGGAGATTGCCATCGAGCGCAACACCTGGTTCCATCTGGGAGCCAACAGCAACCAGCAGTTTATCTACTCTCTGCGTCGTATGCTCGACCCTATCAAGGAGCACGTGGACAACAACTTCAACCCACTGCCAGAAGAGTACACCAAGGAGTTTGCTCCTGTTCGACAGAAGATCAACGACCTGATGCGCATGAGCTGTGAGCAGATAGAGACCAGCCGCTATGAGAACTATCGCGAGATTCTCGCCGAGGCTGATGCCTGCAAGGATGAACTGAGCGCACTTCGCAAGAAGCATATCGACCGCATCCAGCATCTTTCAGACAACTCGCTGATGCAGATTTCTCTGGTTTATCTGAATGTATTGCAGGAGAGCCAGGAGTTCCTGAGCGTGATGAGACACCAGCTCAGAGCTGCCAAGAAGTTTATGGAGAAATAAAGACTGGGGGGACTGGGAGCTGAGGACTCTCGGTGGCCCCGAGAGGAACAGTGGCTCTCTTATGAAAAAAGAACTGAGGTTATTAATATGATAGGCCCGGCATTCACGACAGAATGGCGGGCTTTTTTCTGTCTTTCTCGTTCTTTTCTGCCCATTTGGCAGAAATAGAGACTTTGGTATGGAGATTGCAATAAGAGGAAGTGTCAATAAGTTGATAAGTTTTCATAAAAAGTTTGTTTGATTAGGTTAGATTGTTTGGTTAGGTTAAATTGTTTAGAAGTTAGGTTAGATTGTTAGATTAGTTTAGGTTTAGTTAGATAGAAGCCCCAAGTGCTAGAGATAGTACTTGGGGGCTTTTTTATTTGAAAAACTTGAGTAAATATTTGGCAGTTAGAGAGAAAAGTTGTAATTTTGCAGCCCGAATTAAAAAGTAAGTATAATCCGAGTGCTTGGTAAACCTCGTAAAAAACAAGAAAATGGAAAAGAAAACAACTCAAGTGAGTGTGCTGTTTATGCTTTTCAGCATCCTCTTCTGCGTTTGTCTCATTGCAGCAAACGTGCTCGAAACAAAGCAAATTGCAGTAGGCCCGATTTCTTTGACTGGCGGTCTCATCGTGTTTCCGGTAAGTTACATCATCAACGATGTAGTGTGCGAAGTATGGGGCTATCAGAAAGCCCGCCTTCTCATCTGGACAGGCTTCGCCATGAACTTCTTCTTTGTAGCTCTGGGCGCCATCTGCGACTGGATTCCAGCTGCTCCCTATTGGACGAACGATGCCGGTTTCCATGCCATCTTCGGTCTTGCTCCCCGCATTGCCGCTGCCTCTTTCGTAGCATTCATCATTGGTTCCTTTGCCAATGCCTATGTGATGAGCGTGATGAAGATTCGTGATGGCGGCAAGCATTTCTCCGCCCGTGCCATCTGGAGCACCGTGGCAGGCGAAAGCTGCGATAGCCTTATCTTCTTCCCTCTTGCCTTGGGTGGAGTGGTTCCTACTTCAGAACTGCCGTGGCTGATGCTCTGGCAGGTGGTATTGAAGACCGTGTACGAAATCATCGTGCTTCCTGTCACCATCCGTGTGGTCAATGCGATTAAGAAACACGAGGGCGAGGATGTGTATGACAACAACATCTCCTACAACATCTTCAAACTGGGGACTATCTAGAGCAAAAAAAAGAAAGTCCTTTCAGCAGAAGTTCGCCACCCAAAATTAACATTAAACACCAAACATTAAACATTAGAACTATGGATAGAAAAGAAGATGGGTTGAAGGCACTGGGTGCCAAGACCCAATATAGAATGGATTATGCACCAGAGGTATTGGAAACCTTCGTAAACAAGCACCCTGGCAATGATTACTGGGTACGTTTCAACTGCCCAGAGTTCACCTCCCTCTGCCCTATTACGGGTCAGCCTGATTTTGCAGAGATTCGCATCAGCTACATTCCTGATGTAAAGATGGTAGAGAGCAAGAGTCTGAAGCTTTATCTCTTCAGTTTCCGCAACCACGGCGATTTCCATGAGGATTGCGTGAACATCATCATGAAGGACCTCATCAAGCTGATGGATCCTAAGTATATCGAGGTAACAGGTATCTTTACTCCTCGTGGCGGCATCAGCATCTGGCCTTATGCCAACTATGGAAAGCCAGGCACGAAATATGAGAAGCTCGCAGAACAGAGATTCGCTACTCACGAATAAAAACAAGAAACCTCGGAAGATATCGAAATGTATCTTCCGAGGTTTCTTAAATTTATGGGAACTGAGGATAATCCTCGAAACGAGGCTTACGTTTTTCAAGGAACGCCTTACCGCCTTCCTGAGCCTCGTCCATGGTATAATAAAGCATGGTGGCATCGCCTGCCAACTCCTGGATACCTGCCTGACCATCCAACTCGGCATTCAAGCCAGCCTTAATCATGCGGAGAGCCAGCGGAGAACGCTCCATCATGATTTCTGCCCACTCTACACAGGTATCCTCCAACTGGTCGAGAGGAACCACCTTGTTCACCATTCCCATCTCTTCTGCCTCCTTTGCAGAATACTGCTTGCAGAGGAACCAGATTTCGCGTGCCTTCTTCTGACCTACCATTCTTGCCAGATAAGAAGAACCGAAACCGGCATCGAAGCTTCCCACCTTAGGACCGGTCTGTCCGAAGATGGCATTCTCTGAAGCAATGGTCAGGTCGCACATCACATGGAGCACATGGCCGCCACCGATGGCATAACCGTTCACCATGGCGATAACCGGCTTAGGCAAACGGCGAATCTGCATCTGTACATCGAGCACATTGAGACGAGGCACGCCATCGTTGCCTACGTATCCGCCCCTACCCTTCACATGCATATCGCCACCGGCACAGAACGCCTTGTCGCCAGCACCCGTCAAGATAACCACTCGGATATCCAAGCAGTCACGGCAATAGTTGAAAGCCTGCGCCATCTCCCAGGTGGTCAATGGGGTGAAGGCATTGCGATAACGCTCACGATTGATGGTAATCTTAGCGATATGATTATACTCCTCGAAGATGATTTCCTTGAAATCAAAACCTTCTATCTTTTTCCATTCTCTCATATTTGAAAACTATTATAATATTCTTCTATTACTTGATTATCTGTTTCTATATCCGTTAGCACTTCCAAGAGCATCGGTCTGTCAGACTCGGTATGGATGAGCCAGTCGATGCCCTCATGTAGCGACTTCATATCATCGGCATTCTGATAGGTTACATTCTGTGCCTGGCAGATGTGATAGGCCGAGGTGCAGTGCTCAGCCATCACCAGCTTCTCACGTGCCGCACTCTCCTTCAATCCCTTGAACTTGGCAAAGATGGCTCCACCGCCATTATTCAGCAAAAGAATGCGAAGGCTGCCATTAAGATTCTGATTCCAGAGAGCATTCTGATCGTAGAAGAAGCTCAGGTCACCCAGCACACAGAATACCTTCTGCTGGTTCCTGGCATCAGGATGATGATACTCCGAGAGATAGACTGACAAACCTGCAGCAGTAGATAGAGATCCCTCGATGCCATTCACGCCCCTATTGCAATGCACATATTGGCGAGCATAGATGCAGGCCAGTCGAATCGCCATACTATTGCCATAAAACAGACGGCATTCACGGGTATCATCCAGCGAATGAGCCAGATATTCCGTTTGGAATGCCTTTACGGCTGCCATACTGCTGAATGGCGGTTCGTAATCAAAGGCATGACGCTTTGCCGCCAAAAGTGCCTTCTCCCAACGCTCTCTGTATGCATTCACATCATCCTGATAAGCCAGATCGTAAGAAGTCATGGCATCCGCCAGCAGGGTGGTATCGCATTGGAAAATGCGATCGATACGCATAAAGGTATCGATGTAATCACCATCGGTACTAGCACGCCATACCTTGGCTCCCTTCTTCACGGCAAGGCGAAGGAACTGCTTCAGGCGCTTGCTTACCAGAGTGCCGCCTACATAGAGGATAAAGTCGGGCATATAATCCTCGTCATCCCCCACCTTATTCAATACTTCATCGAAATTGGTAACCAGGAGATTGCGAGAGAAATCCCGGCATGCCGGATCTTCGCTCGATGTTCCCAAAGCAGTTGGCTCAATTAGCGTAACGGTTCGCCAATTTATCTGTTTGATACCAACAAGCTGACTGCATGGATAATCCTGTCCCACCACTATCATCGGTTTTCTGGCATTCAGAAAATCGAGCATGTCACCATAATGGAAACTTCCACCAAAGAGATTACTCTTCACATAATCCACCCAATGTATCTTCGGGAGTCTATCGAGCGTAAACTGATAAAGCGGTTCGGAAAGCTGTATATTAATATGTACCGGACCAATCTTTCGATGCACGCAATCGATAATAGCCTCATGAACCAACCGTTCACAATACCAAGCCTGCTCTTCATTGGATATGATAGGAAGATTCACACTCCGGTTCACCATCGTTCCGAAGACGTTGGCTTGCGGAAGGGTCTGTCCATCCTGCTGTCCTATCCAGGTTTCGGGTCTGTCAGCAGAAATCACGATGATAGGCACCTTCTGATAATATGCCTCGCAGACTGCCGGATAGAGATTGAGCAATGCCGAACCGGATGTGACGCATACTGCCACAGGAGCCGGACAAGGAGCCGGATTGCCCAAGGCAATGCCCATAGCCACAAAACCGGCACTGCGCTCATCGGTAACAGGATAGCAGGTAATACCTTCCGTTTCATTGAGATTATGTACGATAGGCGCATTGCGACTTCCCGGGCAAACCACCACCCTTCTCACACCATGCGATTGTAGAACACCCGTCAGGATATTGACATTATCTATATTACTATACATGAACTATCAACTATAAACTATAAACTGTTAACTAAATCAGAACCCGCCTGATGGTCTGCATCTTAGCTTCTGTTTCCTTCCACTCCTTTTCCATCTCACTTTCCTTGAGCAATCCGCCACCGGCATAGAGTTCACAGATACCTTCTGGCAGGATATTCATGCAGCGGAGAGAGACGAAAAGATGGGTCTTTCCCTGCGGAGAGATAGGCCCCACAAAACCACTATAGTATTTGCGAGACTGATGTTCATGTTGAAGGATAAACCGGCGAGCCTCATCCTTCGGGATACCGCAGACGGCAGGCGTAGGATAAAGCGCATGAATCACGTCGCCTAATCTGCCTTCATCACGAAGAAGGAAAGTGATGTCGGTGCGGAGATGATAGAGATTTGCCGCCATCGTGGTATAAGGACCTTTCAACTGATAATCATCAGAGAAAGCCTTGATACAATCTTCGATATAATCCGTTACATACTGCTGTTCCTCCCGGTTCTTCAGCGACCACTCCACACCCTCTATCGGATAATCGGCGATAGTACGTGAAGGCTCTGCCTTTTGGGTTCCGGCAAGCGACATCGTCTGCATCTTTCCCTGTTCCCCCTTGAGCAAGATTTCAGGAGTGGCCATCAGCCACATCCCCGACTGCGGGGTATAGACCAGGGCGACAAAGAGACGGGGATACATGCGGCAAGCCTTCATAAAGAGCTTTTCGAAATCCTTATCGGCCATTCGCAAGGTTGCCTTTCTTGCCAGCACTATCTTTCTGAAAGTTCCTTTTTCCAACTCCCGATGGAAACATTCAAAATCTTCGGCATAGATATCACGGGCAGGAATACTTTCTTCTAATTCCGATTCCGAGCTAGAGACAGCTCTTTCATCAGAGATAGCCAGAAGTCTGCTTTCATCGGGATGAATGAGCAGCACAGGACAGTCGCTGGACGGCGAGAAAGGAGCTATTACAAAGCCCTCCTTGCCATTCAGTTCTGCCACAGAGGAGAGCACCTCCGGCTCTCCCTGATGCTGCGCCACAAAATTTGCGTGATGCAGATAAGGCAAACGATAGTATGCAAATGCAGTCATACCTTATACTTCTATCTTTTTAGAATTCTCTTTATCTGTTTCTTTCTTCGCCTCATTCTTTTTAGGAGTAAACACATAGTTGGTTACCTGCACGGTGCAAATCAATTCGCCCGCAGTATTCTTGATGGCAACCTCCCAGGTATGCAAGGTTCTGCCCTTGTGTACGAGTTTGGCGTATGCCGTAACCGTATCACCCTCACTTACAGCCTGCACATGAGTTCCGCTCACATTGATGCCCACAGCAATCTGTCCTGGACAAAGAGCCAGAGAACCGATGCCTGCTACATTCTCGGCAAGCGCCAAAGAAGCACCACCACTCAAGAAGCCGAAAGGTTGGCGATTGCGCTCATCCACCTTCATTGAAGCCTGAAGCGTATCAGGCTCAGGGGTTGAGATAAAATGCATTCCGAGGGTTTTAGATAGTCCGTCGGTTTTACTTATTCTTTTTACTAATTCGTCTATGTTCATCCTTATCAAAATTTAAGTTGGTTGTTTCTGGGATTTCAGGGCTTCACCCCATTCCCCATTTTCTTGCAAAAGTAATGCAAATCCAAGACAAAACAAAATAAATAAGTCTTTTTTAATCTTTTAAGCACTTTTTACTTGGTATTATCAGCTTTTTCCGTTATCTTTGTCCCGAAATATAGCTGCATTCGGCAATTAAAATACTAATAACAACTTTATGAGAAAAGTACTTGTAGCACTATTATGCACCGTTGCTCTTGGAGCATTCGCCAATCCGGCAGACGACCTTCTGAATCGAATAGACAAGGGAGCCGCTGCCAAGTTTAAAACCGTGCTTGTGAAATCGGACAAGGATTTCTTCGAGATAGACCAAGCCAGAACCAGAAAAGGAAACAGCACATCAGCCGCTTCAAAATCTGCCGCAGGCAAAAACAACCCAATTATCATCCGGGGAAACTCCTGGGTGAACATCGCCGTGGGCATCAACTGGTATCTGAAGCACCATGCCGGCATCCACATCTCCTGGAACAATATGAACGTGAAGCTGCCAGCCGTTCTTCCTATCGTGAAACAGAAGGAACGCCACGAAACGGACCTGAAGCTGCGCTATAACTTCAACTATTGCACCTTTTCCTATACAATGGCATTCTGGGACTGGAACCGATGGCAGAAAGAAATAGACTGGATGGCGCTGCATGGCATCAATATGCCGCTTGCCGCCGTGGGCACGGAAAGCGTATGGCGCAACATGCTTCTGAAACTGGGATACTCAGAGGAGGAAGTAGGCAAATTCATCGCCGGTCCTGCCTTCCTTGCCTGGTGGGAGATGAACAATCTGGAAGGTTGGGGCGGTCCACTACCTCTGGGCTGGTACAAGCAGCAGGAAACCCTGCAGAAGAAGATTCTTGCCAGAATGAAGGAGATGGGCATGAAACCCGTTTTACCAGGATATTGCGGCATGGTACCTCACGATGCCAAACAGAAGCTGGGACTGAACGTAACCGATGCCGGCAGATGGAACAGTTACCAGCGCCCAGCCAACCTATCCCCTACCGATAGCCGGTTTGCAGAAATCGCAGACCTATATTATAAGGAGCTGACCCGACTCTACGGCAAATCCGATTACTACTCCATGGACCCATTCCATGAAAGCGGCAACGATGCTGCGGTGGATTACGGCAAGGCAGGAGAAGCCCTGATGAGTGCGATGAAGCGAGCCAACCCGCATGCCATCTGGGTAGTACAGGGATGGAACGAGAATCCAAGACCACAGATGATAGCCAACCTGAAGGTAGGCGATCTACTCGTTCTCGACCTCTTTTCTGAAAGTCGTCAGAATTTCGAAGATTTCTGCACAGGAGAAAATACATCCGGCACAGAGAAGAAAGATTCCGGCACAAGTAAGAAAGAAGGCATCTATGGCAAGCACCAGTGGCTCTTCTGCCTGCTCGAAAACTTTGGAGGCAACGTGGGCCTCCACGGGCGAATGGACCAACTTCTCAATAACTTCTATCTGGCAACAGGGAAAAAGGACACCCCAAAACAAGAGAATTCTTCACTCCTCACTCTTCACTCTTCACTTAAGGGTTGGGGCTTCACCATGGAAGGTTCAGAGAACAACCCCGTGATGTTCGAACTGATGAGCGAGTTGCCATGGCGTGCCGAAAAGATAACCAAGGAAGACTGGATCAGGGAATATTGCTATGCCCGATATGGAGTTCATGATGCCACAATAGAGAAGGCATGGGTTCTTCTTGCACAAAGCATCTACAACTGTCCGAAGGGCAACATTCAACAGGGCACCCACGAGAGCATCTTCTGCGCCCGTCCATCGCTGAACAGTTATCAGGTTTCCACCTGGTCGCTGATGAGCAACTACTACGACCCGGAGGATACCCGCCAGGCTGCCATTCTCCTTACCAGCGTAGCAGAGAAATATCGGGGCAACAACAACTTCGAGTACGACCTGGTAGACATCTGCCGCCAGGCGCTCGCCGACCAGGGGCGCAAGCAGTATCTGAAGACCATGGCTGATTACAAGTCATTCTCACGACAGGATTTCAAGAAGGATTCCGATCGCTTTCTGAAGATGATTCTGCTACAGGACAAGTTGCTCGGCACCCGTCAGGAGTTCCGTCTGGGGCACTGGATAGAAGAAGCCAGAAACTTAGGAAAGACAGCCGAAGAAAAGGACCTTTACGAATGGAACGCCCGCGTGCAGATAACCACCTGGGGCAACAGAATCTGTGCTGATAATGGTGGGCTTCACGATTACGGTCACAAGGAATGGCAAGGATTGCTGAAGGATTTCTACTACCTGCGCTGGAGTACCTTCATGAAATCGCTAGCCAGCCAATTATCGCTGCAAAATACTCCACAAATCGACTGGTACGGACTGGAAGAACCATGGACTCTACAGAAAAGCCCATATTCATCGAAAGCAGAAGGAAGCCCTATAGATGTAGCAAAGGAAGTGATTGATTGCATATAAATCACCTTATTTATATTAAAAAGCATAAAAATAGCACAAGAGTTTGGAAAATTATTTGTATTTTTGCACCAAAAATAAGAAAATAAAAAGATATATCTGAATATAATATGAACATTTTAGAGTTAAGCGAACAGGAAATCGTTCGCAGACAGAGTCTTCAGACATTGCGCGAGATGGGCATCGATCCATATCCAGCAGCAGAGTTTCCAACCAATGCATTCAGCACAGACATCAAGGCTGAATTCAAGGACGAGGACGAGCCACGCCAGGTAGTTATCGCTGGCCGTATGATGGGTCGCCGCGTGATGGGTAAAGCAAGCTTCGCTGAGTTGCAGGACTCAAAGGGAAGAATCCAGGTCTATATCGCCCGCGACGAGATTTGTCCAGACGAGAACAAGGACCTTTATAATACTGTTTTCAAGAAACTCCTCGATATCGGTGACTTCATCGGCGTAAAGGGTTTCGTATTCCGCACACAGACTGGCGAGATTTCTGTTCACGCCAAGGAATTGTGTCTGCTCTCCAAGAGCTTGAAGCCACTCCCTATCGTGAAGTACAAGGACGGCGTAGCATACGATAAGTTTGATGATCCTGAGTTGCGTTACCGTCAGCGCTATGTTGACCTCATCGTAAACGATGGTGTGAAGGATACATTCCTGCAGCGTGCCACCGTGCTCCGCACCCTGCGCAGCGTTTTGGATAATGCTGGCTATACAGAGGTTGAGACACCTACTCTCCAGAGCATCGCAGGTGGTGCTTCTGCCCGCCCATTCATCACCCACTTCAATGCGCTCGACCAGGATATGTACATGCGTATCGCTACAGAGCTCTATCTGAAGCGCCTCATCGTAGGTGGTTTCGAGGGTGTCTATGAGATTGGCAAGAACTTCCGCAACGAGGGCATGGACCGCAACCACAACCCAGAGTTCACCTGCATGGAGCTTTATGTTCAGTACAAGGACTACAACTGGATGATGTCATTCACAGAGAAGTTGCTCGAAACTATCTGTATCGCTGTTAACGGCAAGCCAGAGCGCGAGATTGATGGCAACATCATCAGCTTCAAGGCACCATATCGCCGTCTGCCTATTCTTGATGCCATCAAGGAGAAGACCGGTTTCGACTGCGACGGCAAGACCGAGGAAGAAATCCGCGCATTCTGCAAGGAGAAGGGCATGGACGT
>ERZ1023666.314-NODE-314-length-21419-cov-21.724583_pt1 | contig 21419 bp, 8 predicted proteins | sample MGYA00380341_ERZ1023666 | MGnify/ENA primary metagenome ERZ1023666 (study PRJEB33179, sample SAMN07448983) | human gut metagenome | biome: Human-gut; feature: Human associated habitat; material: Faeces | host: Homo sapiens | place: India: Bhopal | collected...
CCATCGCCCCACACCCCGACGAGTCCGCCGAAGCTCTTGCCACACTCACCCTCAGCGCCCTGCGGGGCCTGAGCCAGTCGCAAGCCCTTGCCCTTGTGGCACACTATGGCACCGCAGCCGCCGCTCTTGCCGACACCCGTCCCACCCACAGCCAGTGGGCCGCCCTGCGTGCCGACACCGCCGCCCTGCACCAAGCCCAAGCCCGTGCCGAGGCCGAAATGGACTTCTGCCAGCAACATCACATACAAGTCATACCCACCACCAGCGCCAATTACCCCACGCGTCTGCTCGAGCCCAAAGTCACCGACCGCCCACTGCAGCTATTCTACTGCGGCACAGGCACCCTCAACCGCCGCCACATACTCAGCGTGGTAGGCACCCGCCACGTCACCGAATACGGCAAGCAGATGTGCGAAAGCCTCCTTCGCGACCTCGCACTGCTCATTCCAGATGTGTTGATAATCAGCGGGTTAGCCTATGGTATAGACATACATGCCCACCGTGCGGCCCTCGAGAGCCACCTCCCCACCGCCGCCGTTCTGGCCCACGGCCTCGACCGCATCTACCCCCGTTTGCACCGCGACACCGCCAGCCAGATGACCCACAATGGCGGTCTCATTACCGAGTACTTCACTGGCACCTCGCCCGACCGTGGCCGTTTCATACAGCGCAACCGCATAGTAGCCGGCCTCTCATCCGCCACACTCGTTGTTGAGAGCGCCCACCATGGCGGTTCCCTTGTCACAGCCCGCATAGCCCGCAGCTACGGCCGCCCCGTCATGGCAGTGCCCGGCCGCACCACCGACCCCGCCTCCGAGGGCTGCAACCGTCTCATAGCCGACCATCAGGCCGAACTCGTCACCTCCGCGTCCGACATTGTGCGCCTGCTCAAGTGGCAGCCCGCCCCTGCGCCCGCCGAGCCACAGCTCTTCACCTCCTACAAACCGCTCGAGCAGTTAGTAGTCGATGCACTCGGCACCGCCGACTCCCTCAGTTCCGACCAAATATCCTACCAAACAGGCCTTGCCCCCGCAGCCCTCACCGACGTGCTCTTCGACCTCGAAGACCTCAAGGCCATCAAGCGCCTGCCCGGCAACCGCTTCAGGCTGAAGAACTGAGCCCCCTCCCTCCGAAAGTAACGTCATTTACTTGTACACGTTGCTGATTTTCAGTAATTTTGCACCATAATACTGCAAACCGCTAATCAGCACATAGATATAAAGCATTATCTGAGCCGTTCGATTGCCGAAGCCGCGATTAGAACGGCTCTTCTGTTAGCACAAGCAAAGCAACAACTAAACATACCCCACCCACATTGAAAACATTTGAAGAGTTAGGCGTTTCGGCCGAGATACGCCGCGCCATCAGCGAAATGGGCTACGAGCACCCCATGCCCGTGCAAGAAGAAGTAATACCCTACCTCCTTGGCGTAGGCAACGATGTCATAGCCCTTGCCCAGACCGGTACAGGCAAGACAGCCGCTTTTGGCCTGCCCGTGTTGCAAAAGGTCAACCCCGACAACCGTGCCACACAAGCCGTCATACTCAGTCCCACACGCGAACTCTGCCTGCAAATAGCTGGCGACCTCAAAGAGTACTCACGCTACATCGACAATCTGCACGTGCTCGCCGTATATGGCGGTTCGAGCATCGAGAGCCAGATACGCTCCCTGCGCAAGGGCGCCCAAGTGATAGTAGCCACCCCCGGCCGCCTCATCGACCTCATGCACCGTGGCGTGGCCCGTCTCGACGCCGTTGAGAATGTGGTGCTCGACGAGGCCGACGAAATGCTCAACATGGGCTTCACCGAGAGCATCAACGAAATACTGGCCGGTGTGCCTGCCGAGCGCAACACCCTGCTCTTTTCGGCCACCATGGGCAAGGAAATCGAGCGCATAGCCAAGAGCTACCTCCACGACTACAAAGAAATTGTGGTAGGTTCGCGCAACGAAGGTGCCGAAAACGTCAACCACATCTACTACCTTGTCCACGCCAAAGACAAGTATGCCGCCCTCAAGCGCGTGGTCGACTACTATCCCCGCATCTACGGCATCATCTTCTGCCGCACCCGTCTCGAAACACAAGAGGTGGCCGACCACCTCATTCGCGACGGCTACAATGCCGAAGCCCTGCACGGCGACCTCTCGCAGGCCCAGCGCGACCTCACCATGCAAAAGTTCCGCCAGCACCACACCCAGCTGCTCGTGGCCACCGACGTGGCAGCCCGCGGCCTTGATGTCGAGGACCTCACCCATGTCATCAACTACGGTCTGCCCGACGATGTTGAGAACTACACCCACCGTTCGGGCCGCACCGGCCGTGCCGGCAAGCGAGGCACAAGCATCTCCATCATCCACCTGCGCGAGAAGGGCAAGGTGCGCATCATCGAAAAGGTGATAGGCAAGAAATTCGAGGTCGGCACCCTGCCCGAGCCTCAAGAGATATGCACCAAGCAGCTCTACAAAGTGATGGACGAGCTTGAGCGCATCGAGGTAAACGACACCGAGATAGCCCCCTTCATGCCCGAGATATACCGCAAGCTCGACTGGCTCACCAAGGAGGACCTCATCAAGCGCATCGTCAGTCGCGAGTTTGGCCACTTCCTGCGCTACTATGCCGATGCCCCCGTCATAGAGCAGCCCACCGGCCGCGATGCCAAGGACGGCAGTGGCAAGGCCGACGGCCGTTCACGCCGCGAGCGCCGCAAGGGTGGGGCAGAAGGCACCCACCAGGCCGAGGAGGGCTACACCCGTCTGTTCATCAACCTTGGCAAGCGCGACAACTTCTATGCCCGCGAGATCATCAACCTTGTCAACCGCCATGTGCGTGGTGCCAAGGTAGAGATAGGCCGCATCGACCTCACCAACAACTGTTCATTCTTCGAGGTGCCCGATGCCGATGCTCCCCTTGTGCTCAGCAAGATGAAGCGCGTCAAGGTAGGCGACCGCAAGGTAGTGGTCGACCATGCCGAGCGCACCGACGGTCAGTCTGCCCCGCGTGCCGGTGAGCGCAATGCCCGTCCCGAGCGTAAGCAGCGTGGCCAGCGCCGCACCTATGCCGAGGTGGCCGATGCCCGCAGCATGAAGCAGCAGTGGAAAGCCGACAAGAAGGCCAAACGCAAGTCCAACTCCCAGCCCGAGTACGCCCCAGCCAAGAAGAAGATCACCAAAGACGATTGGAAGCAGTTCTTCGAGTAGAATAATATATGGACATTGAGGAAATTGTCACAAAGACGATAGACTGCGCCATGAATGTGCGCAAATACTTTGGTGAGGGCTATTTAGAAAGTGTCTACCAGGAGTATCTTCTCGTAGAATTGCGCCATGCGGGTCTGCAAGCCGAAAAGGAGTTTCCTATAAAGGTTTATTACAAAGATGGCAGCGAGGTGGGATTCTTTAAGGTAGACATATTAGTGGAGCATGCGCTCATAGTTGAACTTAAGGCTGCGACAGAACTCACACCGCGGCATGAAATGCAACTGGTCAATTATCTGAAGTGTACACGCATGGAAACGGGGCTGTTGATAAATTTCTGGGGACCTACGATTGAAATCAGGCGTAAGTATCGCAATTACAAGCCCCGTGGGTCTTACGTGCGCTAATCGCGGTTTTAACGGCTGTTCGCCGTTGCGCTTACCGCGATAACATAAGAACATAAGCTACATAAGAGACATAATTTAAGTCTGGGGAACTGCGTTCCCGACTATAAGAAACATAAGGGCTGACGCCATTGCGCTTGACGCGGGATTAACGGCTGTTCGCCGTTGCGCTTACCGCGGTAACATAAGAACATAAGCTACATAAGAAACATAATTTGTGTCCGGGAACTTCGTTCCTGACTATAAGAAACATAAGGGCTGACGCCATTGCGCTTGACGCGGGATTAACGGCTGTTCGCCGTTGCGCTTACCGCGGTAACATAAGAACATAAGCTACATAAGAAACATAATTTGAGTCTGGGAACTTCGTTCCTGACAATAAGAGACATAAGAGTTTATGTTCTTATGTTCTCGCGTCAAGCGCAATGGCGTCAGCCCTTATGTTTCTTATAGTCGGGAACGCAGTTCCCCGACGTCCAAATTATGTTTCTTATGTAGCTTATGTTCTTATGTTCCCGCGGTAAGCGTTACAAAGCCGCGCAGCGGCCTTATGTCCTTATGTTCTTATGTTCTTTTGTTTACCGCGTTAGCGGCTGCCAAGCTCCGCTACGGCGTCAGCCCTTATGTCTCTTGAGGCCACCCGGACGTTAGTCCGTGGCCGTCAGCCGCGCAGCGGCCTTATATGTCTCTTATGTAGCTTATGTTCTTATGTTTCCGCGGTAAGCGCAGCGGCGAATAGCCGAAAAACTCTACATCTCCGCGGTAAGCGCAACGGCGAATAGCCGTTAACCCCGCGTTAAGCGCAATAGCAAAAACATAGCGCAACGCCGAACAACCATTATAACATTACGCTTTAGCAGTAAACACGCATTAAATTCATCAACTCATGAAACACCACATTCTCCCCCTCCTCCTCCTTCTCCCCCTCACCGCCACAGCCCAAGGCATACACCTCAAGTTCGGCGGCGGCCTCAGTTCACACTACGGTTCCGACCAAGTAATAGGCGCCTTCAAAATAGGCATCGGCTACGAAGTAGAACTCACCCAACACTGGAGCTTCACCCCAGGCATCGAAGTATACGGCAAAGGCGCCAAAAATCCAAACCAAACCGCCTACGTCTTCGACCCCGACCACAACCAGCTCTACAACCCCGACACCGGCCAGCCCCTCACAGGCATCATCAACCGCTCCGCCACCCAAAACTACCTCGAAGTACCCCTCCTCATCAGCTACTACCTCCGCACAGCCCCCTCAAGCTACATCATCGTCAGCGCAGGCCCCTATCTGGCCTACGGACTCAGTGGCAAACAAAAAACCAAAGGCGACACCCAGCAGAGCGGTTCGCAGCGCTACTACTACGAGCAAAAAACCTTCAACGAGCCAGGCACCCACCGCTTCGACTGCGGCGTGCAAACCTACCTCGGTTACCAATTCCCCTCATCAGTCAGCGTAGGTCTCGAAGCCGATTGGGGAATAGCCAAGTTCAACACCGCAGGGCGCCGCAATGTGTCAGCCCTCATAGCCTTAGGCTACAAATTCTGACACCCCCTCCACCACACCATTGCAAGGTACGAAAAAGCCAAATACCCACAATTAGGTATTGCCAAGGCCACAAACACAGCGTACCTTTGCATCGAGTTAAGTAGAATACATAGATTGTTATGTTCTTGTCCTAAATGAGGCTGTACAGAGCGCTGTACAGCCTCGTTTGTACTATGCAGGCGCGCTCAAAGTCTTTTTAATACCAACTTATCAAACCATTGTTGACAGGTAAATGTAAATATGCGAACGACTTCAAGCACTAAATGCAAGCACTATACGCAAGCACCAAACGCTACCACTAATGGGGGCGACGCGTCTCGCGTCGGGCATTAAGGCAAAGGCACCCAAACAGGCGTGGAGTTAGTGCTCTTGCATTTCCCCGACGCGAGACGCGTCGCCCCCATTAGTGTTAGCGTTTAGTGCTTGCGTCAAACTATTGCAGCAAGCCAACATACCACCATGTACCCCTAAAAATAGGAAATAACCATTCTACCTACATCTTGCACTTTTTGTCTGCACTAAGCTGATAATCAGCACTTTGCGCAGTGTAGGTACACCTGCACTCTGCCTACACTAAACTACACACTACCTACACTAAACTGCACACTGCCTACACTAAACTACACACCACCTACACTAAACTGCACTCTACCTACACTAAACTACACACCCAACTACACACAGCCTGCACTACAAAAAAAACGAGCCATGCACACAGCGCCACAATCACGCCACCCGCTCATGTCAGTATAGGGAGCGCGAAAAACCAATAGGAGCAACCGCCGCGCCTGTCCCCCTATGCCGGTACACGCCCCCTGCCATGACACACAACACCCGTTGCCAGTGCAGACAAGTGTGACACCCAGTGCAGACAAGTGTAACACCCATTGCACGCACGTGTGGCACCCAGTGCAGACAAGTGCAAGTGACAGTGCAGGCAGAGTGCAGGTATACCTACACTACGCAAAGTGCTGATTATCAGCTCAGTGCAGGTAAAAAGTGCAAGATGCAAGCAAAACAACCAAAAAGTGCTGTGAGGGAAACTACACCATTTTGCAGCTTGCACAAACACCCCAAATTGCACACCGCTCTTAGCAACATCAAACACTAAGTTCTATTAAATCTGAAAAAAGATGCGTGAAAACTTTGTTACATTGAAAAACATTTCACTATCTTTGCCACGTAATATGGTATGGTGCGCGCATTGCACCACATCGGGGGTGCAAAAACGCTCCTTAAATCTGTTGAAACTCAATTCTATGTTTAACTTTATAAATCACTTACGCAAATGAAAAGGTTTTACAACTATTTCCTTTCATTGTTCCTGCTCATGGCAGTAGGAATCTCCGGCGCTATGGCCCAGGCGTACAGAGAGGGTAACCTCCTTGAAACAGTGGAAGCTGTGACAAGCCAGGATATCCTCCTCAACGGTACGGGTAACATGGGTGGTGGTCAGTACCTTTGCGGACAGGGCTATTCGAGCACTGTAACCAAGGACTGCCGTTACCGCCTCGAACAAGTGTCGGGTCAAGTTGACGGACTCAACCTCTACGTCCTGAAACAAGTATCAACCGGTCTTTATGTTAAGGATTACACCTTGCAGACGACCGATGACGAACAAACCTCTCAATATGATACTTCTGACTATCCTTTCGGTGGTTACGGTATCGCTGTGACTGCAGACAAGGCTGAGGCCATGCAGTTCACTGTGTCTTTGGCTGTTGAGAATGGCACAGATCCCCGTTCTAAGACCACTCAGGGTCAAGCTCAGGACTTGAGCCAGCCCAGCTTTGTGCTCGCTACAAAGCAGCCCTCGGCTAATGGTTCTATCCAGTTCCTTGGTCACTACTACAAGCCCTTCTACGCAGTTTATGAAGATACCAATGCTTGGCAGATTCACGCTGTAGACGAGCCCCAGGGTAAGGAGAAGCTCCAGGCGTACATGGACGTATACTTTGCCAACAACACCGATCCTTCAGTAACTTATCCTGCAGGTACCAATCCTGGTGCTTGTCCTGCCGAACTCGTAGAAGCTGCCCACGCAGTTTACACTGAGGCTAACGCCGCACTCAATGCCGACGAATTCACACTCACTGACGAGCAGGTTAACGACCTCTGCAACCGTATCGAATCTTCTATCGAAAAGCTGAAGACTTCTATCAACCCCATGGTCGATGGCGTTTACTTCATTCACGATAGCCGTGGTGTGTTCAATGCGGGCAACAACATGTTCATTTATGGCGACAAGGGCAATGGTCAGGACTACATCAGCGCCAATGGCAACTACACCAAGCCTGCCAAGCTCGACGCCGATGCTGTGAAGTACTTGTGGCGTGTGAAGGTGGTAAAGGGCGACTCAGCCACTATCCAGAATGTGTTGACAGGTCTCTACTTCACTCACAAGGACGCTGTAGCCAACCACTTTGGTTTGAGTCAGAGCGAAACTCTCGTTATGGTGCGCAAGTGCTCTGAGACTGGTGACAAGTACAACCATTCATCATTCTATATCAGAGACACCAACAACACCAAGCGTGCTTGCACTAATCCTTCTTATGGTTGGGTGTTGAATTGGGACGACGCCAAAGACCCAGGCTCTCAGTTCGTATTTGAGTCAGTTACCGAAACCGAAGACGAACTTAACGCTGTGTTGGAAGAAGCCAAGCAGAATGTGCGCAACGAACAGCTCGCAACCCTTTATGGCGATGCAGTATATGCGCTTAACAAGGGCATCTCTTACGCTCCCGCTGCCGACTATGTGCTCGACAACGACTTCTCTGCCGAAGGCGCCCTCGTGCGTCACACTGGCGATGAGGAAAACTCTCCTTGGTATTGCAACAACAAGCAGACTTCCGAAGGTACTTACGAAGCCCTTACAAGCGAAGGCTGGGAATATGGCACATACTTCCACTCTTCTTGGTCAGGTGGCGCGTTTGAGCCCAGCATCAGCAAGAACCACTACCTCGTAGCCGAACTCGAACAAGACGCTACTGGCGACATCCTCGTTAAGGTGGCTAAGCGTGGTACTCGCAACGACTTCCCCACTCAGTTTGCCGTTTATGGCGCTAACAAGTTTGACAAGAAAAATCCCAATGCTACCGAATGGAAGTTCCAGGGATTGGCCGACGTCAACTACACTGACTCTGTTGCTGTAACTTACAACAATGGCGACAAGGATCCTGTTACCATTCCCAATGCAGTAGGTATTGCTGCTATGCACCTCGATGGCTCATACGCTTACATCAAGCTCGCTGCCACTAAGACGCTCTTCAATGAGGTAACTAAACCTTACGATGGAACAGATCCTAAAAAACGTGGCTTCTTCGCTCTTGCCAAGCTCAACATTTGGGAGGCTGCCGAACCCGTAGTGAAGAGCTACACTCCCGAGCTTCAGGACGTGCAGAACACCAATGAGGCTGTAATTACTGAACTCCAGAAGCAGATTGAAGCTGCTGGCAAGCAGGTGGCTGACAGCTCAGCTACCGACGCTCAGATTGCTTTATTGCAGGCTGCGCTCGATGCTTTCAACAACAACTACCCCGATCCCAGCCGCGTAACAACTGCTTTGGCTGAAGCCTCAAGCGTTTACAACGCTGCAAGCTCTAAGGGCTTGATTGGTGACAAGCTTGCTCAGTATCCTACTGCTGTTGCCGAAAAACTCGCTAATGTTATAACCAAGTATCAGAGCTTCAACAGCGTTAAGCTCGCTGACATCAATGCTGCTGTTAACGAAATCAATGCTGCTGTAGCCGAGTTCAAGGCTTCTATCAAGTTGCCCGAAGCTGGCAAGTTCTACACACTCCGTAGCGCTGCTAAGAAGTATGAGAACAAGGCTGGCAACGATTCAAAGGGTGTTACTTACCGTGCTATCATCTACTCAGAGAGCAACAATGCTACTACCGAAGTAACTGGCAGCTTTACTCCAGTTCGCTTCTACCGTATGGATGGCTCTTCTGCCATTAACGACTCTGCCTCATTTGCTGATGCTGACTTCACCAAGTTGCAGGATACTATCAACATTTCAGAAGATGCACGCCTCGTTTGGAAGGCTGAGGCTTCTGCCAATGGTCAGATTACTTTCCGCAACCTCGCTACAGGTATGTACCTCACTGGTGCTAACGGTAAGATCTACCAGAGCGTCGAGGCTACTCCTATCAATGTAGAGGGTATCGCACCTGAAACATTCCGCTTCAACGCAGGCAAGAACGAGAATGGTGTAACCCAGTATATGAATGCAAAGGCTGCATACAACACCATTGTAACATGGAACGATACTGCCGACGTTAACTCTAACTTCTTCATCGAAGAGGTGGCAAAGGATAAGATCGCTACTCAGTCATTCTATCTTGCTAACGTGAAGGAAGGCCGGTTCTATGCTGGTACATTCGCAGTAGACATCGCCGCAGGCGACGGTTACATCACACCGTACAAGGTAATTGGTGTAAACGGTGACAAGCTTGTGCTTGGCGCATACGATGATGTAGTTGAAGCCGGTACACCGTTCATCTACTCTGTAGACATGGTTATCACTACTGCTTCAGGTGTACCTACTACATTAGGCTTTACTCAGGTAGTAACTGCCAACGACTTGACTGAAGGTAACTACACTTACGAAACTAAGAACGTAAACGGCCTCCAGGGTGTGCTGACCGAAGCTGTCAAGATCCCCGCAGGCAAGGCTTACATCAACAACAATGGTGTTGTAGCTGTAGCTCCTGAAGCTGGTGCTGACATCGCTGCCAACGGCGCTTACTTCTATGGTGACGCTTCAACTACTTCTGAGGAGGGTGACGCAACACTCGAACTCGGCAAGATGGTTGGCAATGCCCTCACTGGCATCGACGCTACTAAGGTAATCGTACTTCCTGCCAAGGTTGACGTTTACAGCATCGATGGCAAGCTCCTCCGTCAGGGTGTTAAGAGCAGCAACGCTGCCAAGAACCTCCCCGCTGGTGTTTACGTAATCGGTGGTCAGAAGGTGCTTGTTAAGTAACAAAGCCCGCATCACAGCTGACCCGTTCAGCTGACATGCAATAATTGAATAAGGTGCGTCCCCTCAACGTGGGGCGCACCTTTTTTTCATGCCCTGTCGCTTTCAGCGTAACAAAATTTTTCCGACGCGGGACGCGTCGCCCCCATTAGAGCTAGCGTTTTGTGCTATTAGAGCTAGCGTTTTGTGCTTCCTAATGATGCCACACTGCGATAAGTGCAATCACCAAACGCAATCACCAAACGCTACCACCAAACGCAAGCACTAATGGGGGCGACGCGTCTCGCGTCGGGAATAGAGAAAGGTGAAAACAAACTCTGCGAAATAAGTAGCAGCCTCTTTTTCCGACGCGAGACGCGTCGCCCCCATTAGAGGTAGCGTTTTGTGCTATTAGAGGTAGCGTTTTGTGCTTCCTAATGATGCTACTCTGCGATAAACGCAATCACCAAACGCTACCACCAAACGCTAGCACTAAACGCAAGCACTAATGGGGGCGACGCGTCTCGCGTCGGGAATAGAGAAAGGTGAAAACAAGCTCTGCGAAATAAGTAGTTGCATCTTTTCCCGACGCGAGACGCGTCGCCCCCATTAGTGTTAGCGTTTCGTGCTATTAGAGGTAGCGTTTTGTGCTTCCTAATGATGCCACTCTGCGATAAACGCAATCACCAAGCGCAATCACCAAGCGCTACCATAAAACGCTACCACCAAACGCAAGCACTAATGGGGGCGACGCGTCTCGCGTCGGGAATAAAGAAAGGTGAAAACGAACTCTGCGAAATAAGTAGCTGCCTCTTTTTCCGACGCGAGACGCGTCGCCCCCATTAGTGCTTGCGTATGGTGGTAGCGATCAATGTGTTTATCAGCCGCATCTATGCCCTGTAACTCAAAATAAATGAGTATATTTGTACGCTAATATGTGCAGGTGTACACACGCTGCGCACTCCAACATGCTAACTACTCATAATCCCTATAATGGAAGATCTTGAAAAGAAAGGCGCTTCGGCATACAGCGCCAGTAACATTCAGGTGCTCGAAGGCCTGGAGGCCGTGCGCAAGCGCCCCGCCATGTATATTGGCGACATCAGTGAAAAGGGCTTGCACCACCTGGTTTACGAAACCGTGGACAACTCCATCGACGAGGCACTTGCAGGCTATTGCACCCACATCGAGGTGACTATCTGCACCGACAACTCCATCATCGTACAGGATAACGGACGCGGTATCCCCGTCGACATGCACCCCAAAGAGCACCGCTCGGCACTCGAGGTGGTAATGACTGTGCTCCATGCCGGCGGCAAGTTTGACAAGGGCTCCTACAAGGTGTCAGGCGGTTTGCACGGCGTGGGTGTGAGTTGTGTGAACGCCCTCTCCACCAAAATGGTGAGCGAGGTGTTCCGCGATGGCAAAATCTATCGCCAGGAGTATGCCAAAGGCCACCCGCAGGCACCTGTGGCCGTGGTGGGCGACACCGACATTCGGGGCACACGCCAGCACTTCTGGCCCGACCCCACCATCTTTACCACCACCACCTACAAGTACGAGATACTGGCCAACCGCATGCGCGAACTGGCTTACCTCAACGCCGGCATCACCATCACCCTTACCGACCAGCGTCCCGACGAGGAGGGCAACCAGCGCAAGGACGTGTTCCATTCTGACCTCGGCTTGCGCGAGTTCGTGCGCTACATCGACTCTTCGCGCCAGCACCTTTTCGACGATGTGATCTATCTCAACACCGAGAAGAACAACATACCCATCGAGGTGGCCATCATGTACAACACCTCGTACAGCGAGAACATACACTCCTACGTCAACAATATCAACACCATAGAGGGCGGTACACACCTTGTGGGCTTCCGTCAGGCTGTTACCCGTGTGCTCAAAAAGTATGCCGAGGAAACTGCCGCCAAACAGATAGAGAAGGCCAAGGTGGAGATATCGGGTGAGGACTTCCGCGAGGGTCTTACTGCCGTCATCTCCGTCAAGGTGGCCGAACCGCAGTTTGAGGGCCAGACCAAGACAAAACTTGGCAACAGCGAGGTGACCGGTGCTGTAAACCAGGCCGTGGGCGAGGCATTGACAAACTACCTTGAGGAGCACCCCAAGGAGGCCAAACTCGTAGTAGACAAAGTGATACTTGCCGCCACCGCCCGCATTGCCGCCCGCAAGGCGCGTGAGAGCGTGCAGCGCAAGAGCCCGCTGTCGGGTGGCGGACTGCCCGGCAAACTGGCCGACTGCTCATCGAAGGACCCTGCCATCTGCGAGTTGTTCCTTGTCGAGGGTGACTCGGCCGGTGGTTCTGCCAAGCAGGGCCGCAGCCGTGCCACACAAGCCATTCTGCCTCTGCGTGGTAAGATACTTAATGTGGAGAAGGCCATGTGGCACAAGGCGTTTGAGAGCGACGAGGTGAACAATATCATTCAAGCCCTTGGCATACGCTTTGGCATGGGCGAGGACTCAAAGGAGGCCAACCTCGACAAGTTGCGCTACCACAAGGTTATCATCATGGCCGATGCCGATGTCGACGGTCAGCACATTGCCACCCTCATCATGACACTCTTCTACCGCTACATGCCGCAGATTATTCAAGACGGCTACCTCTACATTGCCATGCCGCCCCTCTACAAGTGCACCAAGGGCAAGGTGTCGGAGTATTGCTACAACGACCGCGACCGTCAGGTGTTTATGGACAAATATGGCGACGGCACCGAGGGCAGCATCAAGACGCAGCGTTACAAAGGTCTTGGTGAGATGAACCCCGAGGAGTTGTGGAGCACTACCATGTGTCCGGAGTCGCGTCTGCTCAAGCAGGTGTCGCTCGAGAATGCCGCCGATGCCGACTATGTGTTCTCCATGCTCATGGGCGACGATGTAGGTCCGCGCCGCGAGTTTATCGAGAAGAACGCTATTTATGCTAATGTAGATGCATAGCGGGCTGCGTTTGTGCTGACGCCGCTGCGCGGCTTTGTAACGCTTACCGCGGAAACATAAGAACATAAGCTACATAAGAAACATATAAGGCCGCTGCGCGGCGGAAGGCCACGGACTGACGTCCGGGTGGCCTCAAGAAACATAAGGGCTGACGCCGTAGCGTGGCTTGGCAGCCGCTAACGCGGTAAACAAAAGAACATAAGGACATAAGGGCTGACGCCGTAGCGTTACATATAGTAGCGCTACGGCGTCAGCCCTTATGTTTCTTGAGGCCACCCGGACGTCAGTCCGTGGCCTTCCGCCGCGCAGCGGCCTTATGTTCTTATGTTCTTATGTCCTTATGTTTTCCGCGTTAGCGGCTGCCAAGCCACGCTACGGCGTCTGCCCATTAGCATATTACCACATTACTTACTATATCAGTTTTTCTCCAAAAAATTTGGCAGTTTACAAATAAGTGCCTATCTTTGCACCGCTTAAAGCCCAAAAGGGGTATGGCAAGCAGCCCAGATGGCGGAATCGGTAGACGCGCTGGTCTCAAACACCAGTGGGGCAACCCGTGCCGGTTCGACCCCGGCTCTGGGTACGCTATTATTAAAGGATAATGATTTGAGCGCGAAGCTCAATGAATTATCCTTTTTTTGTTTGTTACGCCCCACAATGTGCTGTACGGGCGTCAGTTTATTAAAACAAATACTTACCTTTGTAACGCGTTGAGGCAGACCACATACAGTCTGCCCGCAGTGTTGAACAGTTACCACAAACACATACACCTATATTATAAATATGCGTAAGACAACAATGACCCTCATGGCAGCCCTGCTGGCTGCCCCGATGTGGGCACAAGTAACGCCCCTCGGAGGCTTCTACTACGGACAAATGCCCGCACCCACAGGCTGGGAGTGGCAAAGCCCCGACTCGGTAGCCTATAACAAGCAGCAGCCACACGCCTGGTTCTTCTCGTTTGAGAATGTAGAGCAGGCGCGCAAGGTGCTGCCCGAAAACAGCGCCCTCTGGCAGAGCCTCGACGGCCAGTGGCAGTTCCATTGGGCCAAAAATCCCGACGAACGCCCAAAGGACTTTTACAAGACAGACTTCGACGCCTCGGCATGGGACAAAATACAAGTGCCCATGTCGTGGAACATGGCCGGCAAACAAGCCAACGGCACCTTTAAGTATGGTGAACCTCTCTACTCAAACCAGCGCGTCATATTCCAGCACCAAGTGCGACAGGGCGACTGGAAGGGTGGGGTGATGCGCACCCCGTCAAAGGACTGGATGACGTATAAAAACCGCAACGAGGTAGGCTCCTACCGCCGCACTTTCACCCTCCCCGCAGCGTGGGACGGCAAGGAAGTGTACATCAACTTCGATGGTGTAGACTCATTCTTCTACCTCTACATCAACGGCCATTACGTAGGTTTCTCAAAGAACTCACGCAACCTCGCACAGTTCGACATCACACCCTATCTCAACAAGAAGGGCGAAAACGTGATAGCCGTCGAGGTATACCGCCACAGCGATGGCTCATTCCTCGAGAGCCAGGACATGTTCCGCCTGCCGGGCATCTTCCGCACCGTGGCACTCACCGCCAAACCCAAAGTGCAGGTGCGCGACATCAAGGCCATTCCCGACTTTGATGCCACCTACACCAATGGCAGCCTCCACATCAGTGCCGAGGTGAGCAACCTCACCACCAAGGCCGCCAAGGGCTACACCATTGAGTACAGCCTCTACGAGAACGAACTCTACTCCGACAACAACACCCTCGTGCCAGGCGTATCAGCAGTGGCCAAGGTGGGCGACGTGGCCAAAAATGGCGAACTTACCGCCAGCGTCACCCTCAATGCCGGCAATGTGGTAAAGCCATGGAGCGCCGAGGCACCACACCGCTACACCCTCGTCGGACAGCTCAAGGACAAGAAGGGACAGGTGGTAGAGACCTTCTCAACCAACGTAGGTTTCCGCAAAATCGAAATTAAGGACACACCCGCCAGCCAGGACGAGTTCGGACTGGCCGGACGCTACTACTACCTCAACGGCAAGCCCATCAAGATGAAGGGCGTCAACCGTCACGAAAACAATCCGCAGACGGGACACTACGTCACCCGCGAGCAAATGCAGAAGGAAGTGTTCCTGATGAAGCGTGGCAACATCAACCACGTGCGCAACTCACACTATCCCGACGCACCCTACTGGTACTACCTCTGCGACAAGTACGGCATCTACCTTGAGGACGAGGCCAACATCGAAAGCCACGAGTACTACTATGGCAAGGAAAGCCTCTCACATGTGCCCGAGTTCCGCAACGCCCACTTGGCACGCAACATGGAGATGGTGCACAGCACTGTCAACCACCCCTCAGTGGTGATATGGAGCCTTGGCAACGAGGCCGGACCCGGCGACAACTTCAAGGATTGCTATGCCGCCATCAAGCAGTACGACCAGAGCCGCCCCGTGCAGTATGAGCGCAACAACGACATTGTCGACATAGGCTCTAACCAGTACCCCTCAATAGCTTGGGTGCAGGGCGCTGTCAAGGGCAACTACAACATGAAGTACCCCTACCACATATCAGAGTACGCACACTCTATGGGTAATGCCGTGGGCAACCTGGTAGACTATTGGAACGCCATCGAGAGCACCAACTTCTTTATGGGCGGCGCCATCTGGGACTGGGTAGACCAGGCCATGGAGGGCACCGACTCCGTAACCGGCAAAACCTACTGGGGCTACGGCGGCGACTTCGGACCCGACAACAAGCCCAACGACGGCATGTTCTGCATGAACGGCGTGATGCGCCCCGACCTCTCACCCAAGGCACAGTACTTCGAGGTGAAAAAGGTGTATCAGAATGTGGGCGTCAAGGCTGTCGACCTCAAACAGGGACGCATCGAGATATTCAACAAAAACTACTTCGAGCCGCTCAAGGGCTATCAAGTAGTATGGTCGCTCTACAAAGACGGCGTGTGTGTGGAGAAGGACAAACCCCTGATGGGTGCCAAGAACATACTCGGCCCACGTGAGCGCCAGGAGTATGTGCTGCCCTACAACTACGCGCAGCTCGACCCCAACAGCGAGTACTTTGTCAAGGTGCAGTTCCTGCAGGGCAAGGACATGCCGTGGGCCAAGAAGGGCTATGTGCAGATGGAGGAGCAACTCCGCGTGAAAGGTGCCGACGTAAAGGCACCCGCCATTAAGAGCGTGGCCGCCAAGGGCACTGCCAATGTCACAGTAGGCAGCAAGCAAGTCAGCGTCAAGGGCCACAACTACGACATCAACATCGACCTCAGCACAGGCGCCATCAGCCACCTTGCCTACAACGGACAGGAGATTATTGCCAACGGCAACGGTCCCAAGCTCGACGCCTTCCGTGCCCCCACCGACAACGATGCCGGCATTGGCTATCACAACGCGTGGTTCAAAAACGGACTTTACGACCTGCAGCACAAGGTAGTGGGCAAGCCCACCATTGTCAAGGGCAAGAACGGTGTTACACAAATAAGCCTCACCATCGAGAGCCAGGGCCGCGAGGGCAGCCAGCAGGTATACTCCGACCGCGACCGCAACCCGCAGACAGTCTACACCTTCAGCCAGGGCAAGCACGCCCTTGGTGCCGACGACTTCAAGTTCACCACCAACCAGGTGTACACCATCTATCCCGATGGCTCGGTAGAGTTGCAGAGCGCCATCTCGGCCAACCGCACCAATGTGGTACTGCCCCGCATAGGCTACTCTATGAAACTGCCCAAGCAGTACAACCAGTTCAGCTATTACGGCCGCGGCCCTGTCAACAACTATGCCGACCGCAAAACCGGCCAGTTCATCGAGCTGCACCAGGGCGAGGTAGGCAAGCAAGACATCATACTGCCCAAGCCCCAGTCTATGGGCAACCGCGAGGAGGTGCGCTATTGCGCCCTGCGTCCCGCCCAGGGTGGCGAGGGTGTAGCCTTTGTGGCCGACAGCGTCATGTCGGTATCGGCTCTGCCGTGGAGCCAGCAGCAGCTCACCCAGGCAGCCCACATCTACCAGCTGCCCGAGAGCGATGGCACCTACCTGCATCTCGACGCCAAGGTAACCGGTCTTGGCGGTGCCAGCTGCGGCCAGGGCGGCCCGTTTGTTGAGGACCAGGCCCTCAGCCACAACTACAACTTCGGCTTCATCATACGTCCGCTCGCAGCCCAGCAGCAGCTTGCCGAGGTGGCCAAGGTAAGCCCCTCGGGTGAGCAGCCCATCAGCATCGAACACAGCCGCACGGGCATGGTCACACTGAGCAGTCCTGCCAAGGGCCGCACCATCATGTATGCCCTGGGTGGCAGCAAGAAGGCCACAGCCTACACCGCGCCCGTCAATCTGCGTGCCGGTGGCACCATCACCACGTGGTACAAGGACAATCCCGCTATGAAGACCTCCATGACCTATGCCAAGGTTGAGAGCGTGCCCCTGCAGGTAGTCTTTGCCTCGTCGCAGGAGCCCGGTAGTGGCGATGCCTCATACCTTGTCGATGGCGATCCCGCCACTATATGGCACACCATGTACTCTATCACCCTGGCCAAGTACCCCCACTGGGTAGATTTCGATGCCGCCGAGCCCAAGCTCATGAAGGGCTTTACCTTCCTGCCCCGTCAGAGCGGCCAGAATGGTTGGGTCAAGGACTACGAGGTGTATGTGAGCCAGGACGGCAAGTCGTGGGGTGAGCCTGTGTGCAAAGGCACTTTCGCTGCCAATGCCGAGCTCAAGCGCGTCATGTTCAGCAAGCCCGTCAAGGCACGTTACATTCGTTTCCGTGCGCTCAACGAGCAGAATGGTCAGGACTTCGCCTCAGGCGCCGAGTTCTCGCTGATTGCAGAATAACGAACACGCAAGGCGCCTCGCTCGCAGATGTGCAAATGTACAAATGTGAGCAGATGCGCAATATGCCAATATAATAATGGACTGACGCCGCAGCGTTGCAAATAGTAACGCTACGGTGTCAGCCTTTTTTTGTGCGCGTGCGCATCATCAGCACATCTTCCTGTCAGCCCATTTACGTGCATGGCTTACAGAATATGTTTTCATCTTATTGCAGTCCGGTGAAACGTAAACATACGAATGGACTCAAGCACCAAACGCTACCACGCAACTCAAACACCCAACGCTACCTCCCAACACAAGCACACAACTCAAGCACACAACTCAAGCACACAACGCAAGCACTAATGGGGGCGACGCGTCTCGCGTCGGGATAGAGAAAGGAGGAAGATACGGACTCTACTAAATAAATAGCCACATCTTTCCCCGACGCGAGACGCGTCGCCCCCATTAGTGCTTGCGTTGTGTGCTTGCGTTCCTTTGCGGCGCGTTTCATACAACTTAAAATCCTCCCAAAAACCTGTCTCGCTAAAAGTCTATTTCGTACACCCTGCTTGTAAGGGCAAAAGCATCACTATGAGTCTTGGAACTTTGCGTGCACAGCCTTCAGAATATGTTTTTAAGCATAAAAGTGACACAAAATGTGACAGAAGTATTGCGTAATGTATAAAAAGGTTTTAATTTTGCGCCGAATTGATAATGAAAACGCAAGATACAGCCATTGCATTAAGTGTTGTTGATAAAAGCAGAGCAGAGCGATGAGGCTGTCACGCCGCAGTTGTGCGTTTACAAATGCGGCAGCGTAATTTTACACAAAATTATTTAGCAACAAATTATGACACGCAACGCTTATTATGTACTTTCCTCCGTGTTTGGTCGTAAGGTCAAGCACGCGGCCTTGTGTGCCAGCAATATGTTGCTATTTACCCCCCCCATTTGTTATAGACATTTAACATCAGCAACGTACACTCGCTATGGTGCAAGCCCCCTTTGTGCCGTAGTGTCATCGCCGCGCCATGGCCTGCATTGCCAGACCACAGCGCAGCGATAGTTGTGTTGTGCGTTGTCCGACGCTGCACTTATAACTTAATATCAACAAATATCACAACCTATGAAGAAAATTTCTACTCTTGCCTTGGCACTCATTGCCATGGGCAGCCTGTCTATGCCCGCTTCGGCACAGGTGAATTTTGTACCGGTTTCAAGTATTGATGCTTCGGGCTGGTATCAGATGCGCCAGGTGAAAAGTGCTAAAAACAATGCTGTCACTTCAGAGTTACCTAAGTATGTTTTTTCTAACGAAACTAAGGGCTATTCATGGTTCGGCACGTCGGATACTCAGAAGGAAGATGCCACAGCCTTTATTTATATAGACAAAGGTGCAAAAGATTATGGTATTCAGAATATCAATGGCAAGTGGGGTCAAAGTAAAGCACAGGCAACAGATACTCGTTCAGGTATGAACATTAAAGTGGTGAGTGCCGAAGACAAGACTTTTACAGTAGGTGATTTTTGGGACGATTATAATACTGGCGTAATGGGCGGTTTTGGCAACAGTAGCACTGCCACCTTCCAATTTTCAAGGGTAAGCGATGATGCTCTTGCTGCTTATGATGTTTATACAGTAAGTATGACAGGTGATGCAACAACGGGTTCGGTTACCAGCACTAATTCTGCTAATAAGGGTACGAAAACAGTGTACAATGGCGGCAGTTATTTCTTTACAGCCGGCACCTCAGTTAGCGAGAGTGACTTCACCATTTCCGATGTGGCTGGTTGCACCAAGACATTTGTATTTGACGCTTCTGCAAAAACTCTGACTGTTAATTACAAACTTGACGAAACTCTTATTACCAATCTTATTACCAAGGTAGAGAACGTACTGAGCAAAACAGGCATAGGTTACCCTACTGCTACATCGACGGCGCGTACCAATCTCAGTACAGCCTTAACCAATGCCAATACCTCAAAGACTTTAGCCAATTATAGTGCACTTAGCTCGGCTTACACGGCATATCTTACATCAACGGATATTCAAATGCCCGAAGATGGTAAGGCTTACACCTTTACAGCTATATTTTATGATGGTGCAAAGAGATACATGGACTATGCAGAGAGTGGTTACTCGCTTGTGCCTACTTCAGACGAAACTAATGCCAATTATCCTGAAACAGCTAAGTTGATTTGTCGCAAAGTGGGCGATAACAAGTTCACTTTCGTAAATAATGATGGCAAGCATTTCGTGTGGAAGGGTGGCACAGACGGAGCCAATAGCAACAAGGGCTATGTTGATACTTACAACGCTGAATATGCGGTAACTGTTGCCAAAATAGTAAAGGGTGGCTATGTAGTAGACATAGAAAACGAAGGCCTTTTAGGTTACGTAGGCGTGATGGGTTATCGTAAACCTTCAGGCAAAAACCCAGAACAGGATTATTTTATATTCACGGTGAATGGTTCAACTTATTCTTATAATCAGGCTAATGCGCCTTTCTATAAAACAAGTGGAGGTGACAAACACTCTTCACTCATCAAGATTGAAGAAACCACTTACCCCAACACCGTTACTTTCAACGCTGTTAGCGACGTTGAGGGCGTGAAGAACATTGCCACATTCAGTGCACCATTTGCCACTGTTATCCCCGAGGGCGTTACAGCCTACTACGTAAGCACTGCTGACAATAGCAAGGCTACAATGAAGGCCATCGAGGCAGGCAAGGCTATCCCCGCAAACGCTGGCGTTATCCTTACTTCAACTACAGGTGATGAGGCTACCATGATACCTGCTACTACTGAAACTGCTGCAGAACTCACTGGCAACAAGCTCGGCAACTCTGCTGGTGCTGAAAAGATAATCGCAGATGGTGACAATGCCTACATTCTTGCTAAGGGTGCTAACGGCACTGCATTCTACAAGGGTAAGGTAAACACTATCCTCGGTATGAACAAGGCATACTTGACTCTCAATGAAGCTGGCGCTCCCGAAGCCATCTCTATGAACTTTGGTGGCAACGTAACTGGCATCAACCAAATCGTCAATGCCGAGCAGAACAACGCTCCCGTTTACGACCTCACCGGCCGTCGCGTAGTGCGCACCGTTAAGGGTGGCCTCTACATCAAGGGTGGCAACAAGTTCATTGCACGCTAATTAAATTGACAGTAGTATTAAACCATCAAAACAGATAATGACAATGAAAAAGACATATATGGCTCCCACAGCCCAGGCTATCACATTCGACGCCATGACCATGCTCGCAGCTTCACCCGAATTGAAGGTGAGCGACACGGAAGTTGACGCAAGCGCCTCTTTCTCTGGCGAGAAGGGCTGGAGCAGCGAGTCTTGGTCTGACGAGGACTAAGCTACAACTTGAAAATATTAGGTTAGATTTATTATACATGGGGGGGTGGCAGACCGTGAGGTTAGCCAACCCCATTTTTAGCGCCGTAAGTAACTCAAACTCTAATGGGGGCATTCTATGTTATTGACCAAATTTTTGGCAAGTTTTTTTGTTA
>ERZ1023666.331-NODE-331-length-20809-cov-18.986412_pt1 | contig 20809 bp, 18 predicted proteins | sample MGYA00380341_ERZ1023666 | MGnify/ENA primary metagenome ERZ1023666 (study PRJEB33179, sample SAMN07448983) | human gut metagenome | biome: Human-gut; feature: Human associated habitat; material: Faeces | host: Homo sapiens | place: India: Bhopal | collected...
GAATCTCCTTCATGATAGCTGTGTGGCTCTCACCGTCGATGATGAGGTTGATAACGTATACATGAGGAGTGTAGATGATTTTACGCAACTCAGCGAATGGAACTGCGAATGACAAAGCCTCAGGAGCACCGTTCTCGCCCTTCTTCTCACCATAAAGGTTACATGGAATCAAACCTTCCTTACGCAATGTCTTAGAAGCTTTCTTGCCAAGGTCTGTACGCTTCTGACCTGTTACATTAATCTCTTTCATTTTGTGTTACTCTAAATTAAGTTATTAATAAAAAATGTGCCTTAACTCGCCATCACACGGATTAGCTTTGCTTAAAGCGGGTGCAAAATTACGAAAATTATTTGGAATGAGCAAACTTTTTATTGAAAAACATGTTCTACATGCAGAAAAATTAAGGAAAATACACTTTTTTGCTTAAATAAACTGAAATTTTTGCCCGTTTTCTTGTCTATTACCTATTTAATGTGTATTTTTGCAAGCGTATTAGGTAATTTGATATATAAATCTTTTAAAAACATTAGAGAATGATTAATAGGGATTTGATAAGACGTAAGATTGTGCAGTTAACCTACGCATACTATCAAAACAGCGATCATAACATGGATAACGCTGAGAAGGAGCTGATGTTTAGTCTCTCCAAGTCATACGATTTGTACAACTACATGTTGCAGCTTATCGTTGCCGTCACCCAGGAGGCACGCAAGCGCTACGATGTAGAAGTAGCTCGTGCCAAGAGAGAGGGTGAGCAGGAGCCTTCACCACGTTTCGCATTCAATAAGTTCGCTCTGCAGCTCGAAGAGAACAAGATGCTGCTCGAATGGATAGATGTAAAGCATTCCAACTGGGATGAGGATATCGAGATGGTGCGCAAAGTGTATACTGCGATTACGTCCAGTGATCTCTATGCTGATTATATCAGCGGAGCTATTGATGAGGAACTCGCCGATCTCGACGAGTACAACCGCGACCGTGAGGTATGGCGCCGCATCTACAAGCAGTTCATTCAGAACAATGAAGATCTCGATGCATTCCTCGAGGAAAAGAGCCTCTACTGGAACGATGACAAGGATATCGTAGATACTTTCGTATTGAAGACCATCAAGCGTTTCGACCCAGAAGCTAAGGCCAAGCAGGAATTGCTGCCAGAATACAAGGATGCTGAAGACAGAGAGTTTGCACGCAAGCTCTTCCGTGCTACCATCCTCAACTGCGATACCTACCAGCGCTATATGAGCGAGGCTTTGCGCAACTGGGATTTCTCACGTCTTGCCTATATGGATGTGATTATCATGCAGATTGCCATCGCCGAGGTGATGAACTTCCCTGGCATCCCGGCTACCGTCACTATCAACGAGTATGTAGAACTTGCCAAGGCATACAGCACTCCTCGAAGCGGCGGTTATGTTAACGGTATGCTCGACAATATCTGCCGCGAGCTCATCAGCCGCAACCTCATCCAGAAGGAGATGCCTGAGCGCAAGCTGCATCAGCATGCACAGCACGGCGAACATGCCGGCAAACAGCGCCCAGACAACCAGCACCCAGCCGGTCGTCGTCCGCGCATTCATCGCGCTCCGGGCGAGGGTGAGTAAATAACGGAGGCCTTTCTTGCTGGCCACACCTTATTTATATATAGAACATAAATAATAATAGATAATACTTTAACGACATGACAAATTTAGTATTGCAAGCTGCTGCCGGTGGTAGCAGCATGACTTTTCTCATCATGATGGTGGCCATCTTCGCTATCATGTGGTTTTTTATGATCCGTCCTCAGCAGAAGAAGCAGAAGGAAATCCGCAAGTTCCAGAATGCTTTGGCAGAGGGTACTAAGGTAGTTACAGGTGGCGGTGTTTACGGCACAGTTAAGCGTGTTAACCTCGAGGCTAACACCGTTGATGTTGAGATAGCTCGTGGCGTGGTAATCACTGTAGCTAAGGGCTACGTGTTTGCTGATGCAGCTAGTCAGACACCTAATGCATAGTATCAAGAGCATATTAAAAGCTGTCAGAAACTTCCTGTTCAGTGGTCTGAATAAGGAGTTTCTGATTTTTTTGTTCTTTCTCGCTCTCAGCGGCATCTTCTGGCTGATGATGACGCTCAATGAGACTACCGAGAGAGAATTCCATATCCCTGTGCAGTTGACCGGCGTGCCCCGCAATGCGGTGATAACGGGCGATATCCCTGATACCGTGCATATTACGGTGCGCGATAAGGGATTCACCCTCGTTACCTATGCTTACGGAGGCAAGATTCATCCGCTCACATTCCGTTTTGCCAATTATGCCGATGAGGATACGGGAACGGGACAGATTCCGATGGCTGATGTGCAGAAACAGGTGGCATCCCAGCTCTATGGCTCTACCAAACTGATCTCCATCAAGCCGGCAAAATTCGATTTCTTCTTCACCTACGGCTCTTCCAAGCGGGTGCCTGTGGTGTTCAGAGGAAAGATTACAACCAGCAAGAGCTATTATCTGGCGCATACCGAATTCCTGCCGTCTACGGTGATGGTTTACGCCAACAAGAAGATGCTCGACCAGTTGGAATCGGTAGAAATCGAGCCTTTCAACATGCGCAACCTGCAAGATACCATTCATCGCAGCGTGCTTATCAAGAAGATACGCGGCATGAAGATTGTGCCTCAGATGGTGCGTCTGGCGGTATATCCTGATGTGCTTACCGAAGAGGCGGTCGAGGTGCCTGTTACGGCCATCAACATGCCGGATAACATGGTGCTCCGTACCTTCCCGTCTAAGGTTTCGGTAAGATTCACCATCGGAGCCAGCCTCTTCAGAACCATCAAGCCGAGCCAGTTTAAGGTGGTAGTAGATTATAATGATCTGGCTAACAACCCTTCAGACAAGTGCCACCTCCAGCTGCGCAGCGTGCCGCGCTCGGTGAGCAAGGCGCATCTCGAACTGGAAACGGTAGATTATCTGCTGGAACAGCAATGATAGTTGATAATTGATAGTTTATAGTTGATAGTTTTTCTACTATGATGAAGATAGCGATAACGGGTGGCATAGGTAGCGGAAAGAGCTATGTGTGCCGGATATTGGAGAAACAGGGCATCAGGGTCTACGACTGTGATGCTGAGGCTAAGCGGCTCATGCGTACCGATGCCCGCTTGCAGGCTGGCTTGAAGAAGCTGGTGGGCGAGCAGGTTTACAGCGCAGAGGGTGTTTTGCAGAAGCCCGTGCTGGCTCAGTTTCTGCTTGCCAGCGAGGCTAACAAGCAGGCTGTCAACGATGTGGTTCATCCGGCTGTGGCGCGCGATTTCGAGCAGAGCAGCTATGAGTGGATGGAGAGTGCCATCCTCTTCGATAGCGGTTTCTACCGCCGTGTCCACCTCGATTTCGTGGTCTGCGTAACGGCTCCCATACCGGTCCGCATCCAGCGCATCATGCAGCGCGACCATATCTCGGCCGAGAAGGCGCAGCGGTGGATAGATGCCGTCATGCCGCAGGAAGAGCTTGTAGCCCGCTCCGATTTCGAAATCGTGAACGATGGCGAGCAGGATATCGATGCACAGGTAAGAAAATTATTGGATATCATTAATAATAAAGAATAATAGAAAAGACAATGGAAACAATCCTTTCAATTGCAGGCAAACCAGGCCTTTATAAATTGGTATCAAGAGGCAACAGAAACCTCATCGTAGAAACGCTCGATGAGACTCACAAGCGTGTCCCAGCTTTCGCTACAGACCGTGTAACAAGTCTTGGTGACATCGCTATGTATACAGACGCTGATGAGGTGCCACTTTGGGAAGTTCTCGACAGCGTAAGCAAGAAGGAAGAGGGCAAGCCTAGCACCTTCAACTACAAGAAGGCTCCAGCTGCTGAGCTCCACGATTACTTCGCTGAGGTTCTTCCTAACTACGACCGCGACCGTGTACACGACAGCGATATCAAGAAGCTCCTCCAGTGGTACAACATTCTTGCCAAGTACGGCATCACCGATTTCAAGGCTACTCTCGCTCCTACAGAGGGTGAGAACGTAGATGATCGTGCTGAGCAGGCTGCTGAGTAAAGGAAATTGCAGTTAGTTTATATTTAAGGGTGTTCATATTTCTAGAAATAGAGTATGAACACCCTTTTTCTTATTTTTAATAGATGCAGTTTTTCAATCCCGTCAGGCGTTATGGTCCGTCAGGCGTTCCTGTGGATTTGCGTATCTCCCTAACGCCTAGCGGACTTGCGTATCCTTTTATTCCTCAATCTTTTTCAGTTCCTTCTCAAATCTTCTGCGATACATCTCTCCCGCTATAGTCAGACCGAAGGGGAAGGCGATCCAGATGCCCAGAATGCCCAGGCCGCAAGGGAACCCCAGGGTGTAGCCCAGCGGCAAGGAGATGACGAAATAGGCGATGAAGGCATAGAGCACCATCGGCTTTACACAGGCGATGCCACGCAGCGCATTGGCAAAGGTATACTGCAGTCCGTCGCCAAACTGATATACCATCATCAGGATAATCAGCGTAGCCACATACGCCTGCACCTCCACATTATCATTAAACCAGCCACCTATCTGATGGCGAAGCAGGAACACCGGCAAACCCATACACAGCGAGAACAGCAGGTTCAGCCGGAACCCGTCGTAGGCATTGCGGCGAACGGCACCGTAGTCCTTCTGACCCATAAAATGGCTCACGCGGATAGCCAGCGCAGCCGCCATGCCCGAAAGCACGAGATAGAAGAGCTGCGAGAGGGTAATCATCACCTGATGAGCCGCCAGCGGAATGGTTCCCAGCCAGCCCACCATCACACAGCTCAGCGTGAAGGCAGCCGATTCCATGCCCAGCTGCAGCGCCACAGGCCAGCCCAACCGGTTCATCTCCCTGAAGTCAGCCTTGGTCAGAGAACTGTGCAGAATATCGCGTCTGTATTCCCCGAAATTCTTGCCCGTCATCAGCATGCCCACCATTGCCAGCGCCATCAGGATGCGGCTCACCAGCGTCGAAATACCGGCTCCCAGCAAACCCAGTTCCGGGAAGCCTGCCACACCGTAAATCAGTACCCAGTTGCCCAGAATATTGATTACGTTGCCGCCAATCATCGCCCACATCGCCACCTTGGTCTGTCCGAGTCCGTCAAGAAATTGCTTCATCGTGAAGAAGATGCCCATGAAGAGCACCGAGGCGAGATTTACCAGAAAGTAAGGACGGATGAGCGAGAGCAGCTCTTCAGGCTGTCCGATGCGCCCCAGATTCAGGTAGAGCACAACGAGGGCGAGGGTAAAGATTATGCCCGTCAGCATGTTGGCACAGAAGGCATTGCGCACTTTCTGTCCGATGCAGTCGGTCCGTTCCTCGCCGTAGAGCCGTCCGATGATAGGAGTGAGTCCGTAGGTGAATCCCATATAGGATACGAATACGAGGCCGAAGATATTGTTCACCAGTCCGGCAGCCGCCAGCTCCGGTGTACTGTGATGGCCAATCATCAGCGTATCGGCAAATCCCAGGATGATGGTACCCAGCTGTCCGATGATGATAGGAATGCCGATAGCTAGCAGTTCCCGGTAGTGATGTTTCTTGTTCGTCGTTATTGATGTTGTATGATTATTCATATTTGCTTTTAATTACTAATCTATTTCCTTTATTCTGCTCTAAGAGCCTGCAAAGTTACGGCTTTATTCAGTAACTACCAAATTTAAAAAGGTAAAAAAGTAAAAAAGTAAAAAGGTAAAAAGAGCCTAGCGGGGGGAAGCTAGCTAGGGGGCTCTTTTTACCTTTTTTAGGGGACCAGCGATGGAATCGCTGGGAACGGGGACAGGAAGGGGCTAAAGCTTCTTTTTACCTTTTTACCTTTTTACTTTTTTACCTTTAAATGTATGAACTTCCTTCCTCTTTCGGTCCATACGAGATAGGTGTGGGTGTAGGCGGTGCCCAGCTTCTCCTGTGCCCCATCGCAGTGAGGGTCGGGGAGGGTAGAGTAGCGGGTGCGGCTCTTCGCCAGGCCCATGTGGGCATAATCGGCATAGAGCAGATACTGGCCGCTCTGGTAGTACTGGATATGAAGGGCACAGAGCTGGCGGTTCAACTCCTGCGCCGTGATACCCAGCTCCTTCGCTATCTGCGTGGTAGTGAAGCAGGAAACAGAGTTGAGCACATTGTCGGTGTAGAGCGCCTTTGGTAGAAGATGATCCACCTGATTCTCCAACTGGATGATGTTCTCACCGTTCTTGGCGATGCAAACCACCTGCTCATCTACCACACCGTTCAGCCGTCGAATCTCCGTATCCTGTTCTCCGATGAGTTTCTTCTGCTGATCAATCTGCACTTGCTGGTTTTTCAGCAGATTCTCCTTCTCCTTGAGTGTAGCCCTGAGAATCTCTTCTGCATGTCGAATCGTCTCCTCATCACTCTCACCCTGCTTTACCGGAATATAACCGCCCGTCTTGCGAATCTGCGGCAGCACCTCGGAAGTAACCCAGTTTTTGAACTTCACCGCCGTAGGAAGCTTGGAGCCGAGAACCAAAGCATAGAATCCGCTCTCGTTGACGAAAAGCATCTGCTGTAGTCGTTTTGCAGCAACTCCATCCTTCTTTTTGCCAGTCACTACCCATACATCGCATTTCGCGATGTATGGGTCATCAACATGTCGCTGGATGGCAGCCCACAGGTTCTTATACCCCAGCGCATTGCAGACATCTTTCGCGCAGAACAAAGGCTCCCCGTTTTCATCGGTCTGAGTAAGAATCTTACCGAATTCTGGGTTTTCGAACACGACAGCATTACCCGCTGTCTTTTCATTCTTCATTTCTTCTTTTTTTGTTTTATAATTTTTTTCCATGATATAAAAATGTATTAAAAATTAATCACTAATCACTATAAAATCGTAATCCAAATGCTCTCCTCCCTGTCTCTTGCAGCGGTGATAGCATTGATGAGGCGGTGGAGCCAGATGCGGGAGTTCACAACCATGCCTTTTACACGGTTCTCACCCACCAGGATGCAGCCCTGCGTATCGTCGGGATAATTGCCGGCATGGATGCGGATGCCCTCAAAATTGGGGACACCCAACAGCAGCGGCAACCACATCTTAAACTTCGGCGACTTGCTGATCACCACCGGATAAGTGCCCTCAGGTATCGCCGTCGTGCCCTTCATCTTCTGCGCCTTCTTGCCCGATACACGCCCCAACCGCACATTCTCCTCGGCAGGACTTAACTCCACACCCAGAAGGTTGCGCCAGCACGGCTCCAGCGTATCACAGAAATACGAGTCCGCATTCAGCTTCTCCGGGGGCACCTCGCATACCGTCTTCAGCCCCCTGCACTTGTTCACACTCTCAATCGTGCGCTTCTTCACATCCTCATCCTTCAGGATGTAAAGGCGACCTATCGTGTAGGTCTTCTTCTTCGCTATACGTTTTAAAACTATCTGCATAAGTAAAAATAAATTTAAGATTCAATAACCATACCGTCGTGACGGTACTTAAGCTTCTGAAAACTGTCACAACTGTCACAACTGTCACGCTTGCCCGTATACTGATACGCCCGCCTGATGTAATTCCGGTGCAGCCACTGCCTGATCATCATATCGGTACCCTTCGCATTCAAACCATGCTCCAGCCGGATGGCAAGCAACTGCGCAGCCGTAAAGTTATCGGGCAGTATCTGTAAAAGATTCTGAGGCCCACGCTTCGAACTCCTCTCCGCCGTAAAGTTCTCCTTCGCAATCATGTCGCCGAAGAACCGCATCTTGCAGTACAGGTCATACTGCTCGCTCCAGCGGATAAACTCGTCAATCTCCGGCTCCCACTTGCAACCATTGGCTACATACAGCACACACGCCTTCAAGTAAGCGATGACGTTGGCACGGAACGAGAGATTCTCAAACGTCCTGTCCTGCGACAGTCGGGCAAACTCAGCATTCTCATCCTTCAGTTTGAGGGCAAGCTGAAACGCCTCCTTACACTCAATCAGACCCGTTACTTTGTTCAGATTTTCGATGTAAGGCCTGAGCGCCTCACGGTACGATTCATCATAAGTTCCGTAAACAGGCATATCTTCGCCGATTTCCCTTTCGGGGATGGTACAGAAGTTGATACGGCTGATAGGACCATCGGTAAGAACCCTAGAGAAGTAACGCTGACCCTTCTGGATGGTGGTAGATGCATTCCAGTTGAACCGGATGGTAACACGCTCCGTAACACTCATCGTTCCTACGCGTGTTTGTCCATATTTATTACCCGGGTCGGCTGCCAGACACATGATACGGAACTGCTGGTTTCCGCTACCCTTGAGCGCATCAAACTGGTCTAGCTCATTGAGCGAAGTATAGAGGAAATGTTCCTGTGCTTCAGCCGTTCTCATCACGAAAGCCGGGTTTGTCATATCCGCATCAATCTCCTGGATAATCAGGTTTTCTGGTCTCTTGCGCTTATCCTTGTTGGCACCCTTGCGCAGCATCTCATCCTTCCACGCCTTTTCGCGCTTCAGATTTTCAGCATCCCTCTGCCTGATATCCTCCATAATGAAATCGATAGGCCGGTTCACGCTGCTCTTACCCGCTCCGGTACCCGCAAGCAGCAGCGTCATCAGTCTCGCCTCGTGCTCCACGTTGTCAATATACCGGAACCTCGTTTTCCAGAGATGCGTAGCCAGCGGCGGGAAGATAGCGTGCGCCACAGCCGGCTTATAAATCTCCGGCGTCCTCGATATCAGCAGCTCCACCAGCTTCGGCAGTTTCTTCGGCATCTCCGGCGGGTCAGGATAATCCTGCTCGGTACTTTGAACTTGGAGATTTGAACTTTGAACTGTATGATTACCATCAGCCCTATTAACTTTCAACTGTAAACTGTTTACTTGCTGGCTGGCTTGTTTTTCCGCCAGCGCATTCACCCTCATCACTTCTCTCGACATCGGCTTCGTGTTGTCAGCATATTTCGCATAGAAGTCGTGAATCAGTTGATGGCAGTCGTTCTCCTGATAGTAGCTCGGCATTTTCACCCTCACCACCTTCATCAGTTCCTCTTCCTCCATCACCCTCGAAGCACCGGCGCTCATGATAGCCAGCAGCGAAGAGTGTCTCGACCCCACGGTATCAATCTCCATACCCCCGAGTCCGGCAGCCTGCGTAAAGAGGTCAAACGCAATCAGGTTCTTCTCCCTGGCTCCCAGTCCGCCAGCATTCTGATTGCCTCCAGAATCCCCGATATGAGGAGCATCAGCACCATGGCTATCACCAGGTTGGGCAGGCTGAACAGCAGAGCCAGCAGAAACAGCAGGATTGCCGTCGTTGCCCGATAGTCTATTATTTTCATTATTCTTGTCATTGCTATTAACTTTTAACTGTAAACTATTAACTTTCCCTCTTCCGTCCACGGTCAGTCCGCGGTCCAGATACGCCTGCCTTCGCATCAGAATCTCCTTCTCGCTCAGCACGGCGCACCACATCTTCGACCTGTAGATTTCCGAGTCCTTATCCGTGAGATAAATCATTCTCTCGGGTGTGATGCAGCTCTCGTCATACGGCACCCCCAGCGCCTCGCAATACGCCTTCTGCGTCTCCTCGATGGTCATTCCCACCGGCAGTCTGATACCGATGTGCAGCTTCTTCCGGGCACTGTAGCAGAGGTGCAGCAGCGAGCCGTTCCAGATGCTGTCAGAGCAGTTCAGCTCCCTTGCCTTCTCGATAGCCTTGTCAACATACTCCCTGTCATCCACGTCGATGATAGTCTGGAACATGAAACTCTCGGGCCGGGCATTCTCCTGTCTGCGCACATTGTTCTTGAAAATGCCGTAGTGGGGACAGAAGAAAGGCAGTTCGCTCTTCAGCCTGTCCTGCGCCTTCTTCACCGCCTTCTCGTCGTTGGCATCCACCTTCGGGATAGGCAGTTCGCCCCTGATCTGCTGGATCATCTTCCTGATTTCCGGCGATGCAATCACCTTGTCATACACCGCCAGACTGTTGGAAAACACCTTTCCCTTATTGCCCTTGCGATAAGGGTTCAATGCAATTACATGTTGTGTTTCTGTCATGTTATTTCGTTAATAAAAGATTGGTTTGTGGGGCAATGCCCTCTTCCGTTTTCACTACTCTCAGTCGTCTGTAAGAAGGATGACTGAACACATACGCTTTCACTTCCATCATTTTAAATAATTTAGAAGATTGGGGGCTCCCACCATGGTTGATGTGCAGATACACAAAAGCCCCCGAAACTCAGACCGCATTGGTTCTGAATTCCGGGGGCAAAGATAGGGGGAAATCCCCTTTGTGCATATTGTGCAAAATATGCATAATAATTATGCACACAAAAAACTATCTGTTTTCTATGAAATTCTCTATTTCCTTCATCTTCTTGTCATCACAGTAGTCGCTTCGGAACCAGTCTCTCAACCCGTTTCCATACGTGGCGATCTCCACATCTGTCTTAATTTTGCAATCTTCATTCAGGAATCTGTATGTAGCTCTTACACTTACATTTTTCAGGCAGAGTTCCTTTCTCTTATCCCAAACTTTCATGAAGAGAAAGATGCTGATATTGATAGGCGAAGATTTGCTGGATGTTATTTTAAGCGCCGAGAGATGTTCTTTTTCCAAAAATTGTTTAAATAGATTAGCCATGCGTTTTGTACGTTCCATGTCTTTTTCACCTTCTTCTGTGTAGAACAAGCATTCTGTAGGTCTTCCCTTTGATGTTGACCTATTACTGGGAGGATTCTCTTTCCTTACCTCATCAATCACCTCCTCGAAGTCTGCATCTGTAACTTCAGTAACCTCCTCTGTGTTAGATGGATAGAAGTTTATATTGTCACCAAATATGGCACCATTACCAAGACTAATCTTTAAGTCTCTGTTTACTTTAATATCAAAATTAAACTCCATATTTCATTAGTTTTGAAATGTATCCGACATTTGTAGTACCCTTAAACACACATTGCCCGTCCAGGTGTACTACGATATTAACCCTCAAACTGATATTTCCTATAGTACATATAGCAATCAGCATTCTTAAAATGAATCTAGTCATAATCTTATTGTTTTGAAGATAGACTGTAATAATACTTACCTCGATTTGTAGACGAGATGGGCCCTTGTCGATTTTTCCCAAGGTGAAGCCTGACTATGGAGACATTGAGCTGCAGAGCAGTATGAGGAATGCCTCCCAGAGCTAAGATGAATAATTCATAGATTTTTTTAAAAAGTTAGACGTTAAGTTAACAATCTCTCAAAGAGTTACTATTTTATGTAACTCTTTCTACAATATTTCTGTTGGTAAACATTGATGTTTTCTTCAAGAGTGTTGAAATCCTTCATCAGATAAACAATATCCGAAAAATTATGAAAGGCCTGATCGAAATCCTCTTGGAATTGTTTCTTATCAAATTTCAGGTGGATAGCCCTGTGTTTTTTATCCAATTCTTCAACTATCTTATCCCAGTTATTCCAGATGCAATAGCACCATCTCAACTGCTGTTCTGGTCGCAAGTGTGATGTATTTAGAGTTCTGGAAATAGAATGTTCCGAGATTCCTGTAATTTCGGAGAAAGTTTTGGGCCTTATTAAGTCTCCTTGTTGACCAATAAAGGACTTAATATACGAGAGGATGTTTTTCTCTCGTATTTCATTAATCCTTTCGATAGACATCAGCTTATCCTCTTGGATTAACTTTCCTTTTAAGTCTTTAATTGTCGTCATTTTAATTTAACAATGTTCTGCAAAAATACAATTTATGTATTAAACGGCAAAATGCGAATGTATGCTAGTATAGAATAGCATACATTGATTTTATGGAATTTTAGTGGTTAAATGGCGATTCTTGCTTGAATGCAACTAAAAAGAAGGGAAAATAAGCAAAAATGCCTTCATTGAATCCATCCCCAGGCGAATCGTAACGAACCTCTTCTTTGCCTTAAATCTGCCTGCAATTCCCCCTCACACATCCCTGCCATTCCCCTCACGCCCTGAAGGGGCAGAAGCTCCTAGCCCAGGGCATCGCCCTGGGTATTCATGTCCGTACACTTGGCGCCCTGAAAGGGCAAAAGCTTTATATGGCGCCCTGAATATGATAAATAAGCCGAAAAAAATAGGAGAAAAGATGATGTAAATGGATTCTTTTTTGTACTTTTGCACGCTAGAAGAAATAAAGTCAAATAAAGAAGATAATATGGCTGGATTATACGAACAAATCATAAACCAACTCTTCAAGGCAAAACTTGAAAAATATGATAGAAAAATATATCATATAGGAATGAAAGAAATTGGTCGCGATGAGGCGATTCAATATCTTTCACGATATCTTTATGCCTTGATTCAGAGTACGATTGATGATGTGGCTCAGCAGGAGAATGGAGTAGAAAAGTGCATTCAGTTTACCAATGACGTGATAAAGGAGTTGGGCGAAAAGTTTGCCATCGAGAACTACGAGGATGATTTGGTAGATGCCAGCAACTCTATCCTGACAAGTGTCATTGATAAGACGAAGTGCGATTATCCTGATTTACAGAAGTATATACAGCGAATCACCCCTCTTACTTCGCTTACTAAAAGTAGTCTTTTTACAGGGGCAAAGAACTCTGTAAATATGATTAGCGAACTGAAGAAAGAAATCCTGTCTGCCGACAAGATTTATATCGTGGTTTCCTTTATACGTTTGTCCGGCTTGAATATGATGCTGCCCGAATTACAGGAGTTTGTGGCCCGTGGAGGATGTTTGAGAGTGATAACCACTACCTACATGCAGATTACGGAATATAAGGCTGTAGAGAAGCTTTCCAAGCTGGCTCATACCGAAATCAAGATATCTTATCATAGTGATTTAGACCGCCTTCACGCCAAGGCGTATGTGTTTATGCGCGATAGCGGCTTCCATACGGCATATATTGGCTCTTCCAATATTTCTCATGCAGCATTGACCGAAGGCTTGGAGTGGAATGTGAAGGTAACTCAGATGGAATTGCCGCATATTTTCGCTACCGTAAAGAATACATTTGATACCTATTGGGAACAAGATGTATTCGAAACTTTCAATCTGAATCGGGATAGCGAGCGCTTGAAGAAGGCGCTCGATAAGAACGCTCAGACTTCTGAAGGAATAGATTATTCGGTGCTCGATTTGATGCAAGCCAAAGAATATCAGAACGACATCCTTGACAGGCTGGAGAAGGAACGCCGTTACCATAACAACTGGCGAAACCTGGTGGTTGCTGCCACCGGTACCGGTAAAACGGTTATTGCCGCTTTCGACTATAAGCGTTTTAAAGAGCAGCATACAAAGGCTAATTTCCTTTTTGTGGTGCATCGTGAAGAGATTATCAAACAGGCTTGTGCTACCTATCGTGCGGTATTGGGAGATCCGAATTTCGGTGATATGTGGTATGGTGGACATGAAGCCTCTTCGTATTCGCATCTCTTTGCATCAAAGGATTTGCTGAATAACAGATTGGACAAGCTCCAGCTGCCAGATGATTATTATGACTATATCGTGTTTGATGAAGCTCATCATATCGTGGCAGATACTTATCAGAAGATTTTGCATAAGTTTAAGCCGAAGGTACTTTTGGGTCTTACCGCCACGCCTGAGCGAATGGATAACAACGATATTACCCAATACTTCAATCATCAGATTTCGGCAGAAATACGTTTGGATACTGCTCTGAATAATCGCCTGCTGTCTCCATTCCATTATTTCGGTATCACCGATTCTGTAGATTTGTCTGAGGTGAAATGGGAGCGAGGCAGATTCGTGGCTTCAGAGCTCTCTAAAATATATACCAACAACGATTTACGAACCAATATTATCTTCAAAACCTTAGAAAAATATTTGCCTAACTATAACGATGTTAGGGCTTTATGCTTCTGTGTAGACCAGCAGCATGCTAACTACATGAATGCCAAGTTTACCTTGGCTGGTTTGAAGTCTGCTGTTCTGACGAGCGAGAATTCTAAGTATAGAAATGTCGAGATAAAACGTTTGGCAGAGAAGAAAATAAACTATCTTTTTGTAGTAGATATGTTTAACGAGGGTATCGATATTCCTGCGATAGATACAGTGCTCTTCCTTCGTCCGACAGAGAGTTTGACCATCTTCCTGCAGCAGTTTGGTCGTGGTTTAAGAAAAGCCAAAGACAAGAAGTATCTTACGGTCTTGGATTTCGTAGGTCATTCTCGTGCCGAGTTCAATTATATGGACCGGTTCCGTGCGTTGATGGGGCGAACATCCATGAGCGTGAAGGAAGAGGTGGAAAAGGATTTCCCTCATCTTCCTTTGGGCTGTACCATCCAGTTAGAGCCAAAGGCAAAGGAGTATATTATTCAGAATATCAATGGCTATATTAATAGTTTCAAGAAGTCGAGAATCATTCAGACCATCAAGCAGTTTGAGCAGAAATTCAGCGAACCATTATCGCTTGCTGCTTTCCTCAGACTCACTCATGTGCCTCTGGAAAAGCTCTATAATGGCACAACCTGGAATAGCCTCTGCTGCCTGGCTGGAGTAACTACTAAGGAGTCGGAACTTAATGTAGAATTATCTCGTGCCGTGAGCAAGAAATGGTTCTCTACCGATTCGTATTCTTACTTCAGTTTTATCCATGATCTGGCTGCTCGCCGTTTTAAGGTGAGCGAGGGATTGCTGACTCCAAGGGAGCAGAAGATGGCGTTGATGTTATATTATGATTTGTATATCTCTGCTGGTGAATATGATAGCTTGCAGCTGATGTTCAACAGATTAAGCGAGGACGAACTCTTTGCGGATGAGGTGTGTCAGCTGACTGAGATATTGATGTCTCGCTGTAATGCATTGGAGCAGGAAGATAATTCTGCTTTCAGAGATTCGTTCCCATTAAAACTTCACGGAGTGTACACCAAAGCCCAGATACAGGTAGCCATCGAGACTTCTACTTTGCAGAAAATGTCATCAAGTAGAGAGGGTTGCGAACGTAATACGCTGAATGGAATTCCTATGGAAGCGATGTTTGTAGATGTCATCAAGGATAGAGAAGAGGGCTCGAATACTAACTATAAGGACTTTGCTCAGACCGCTGTTAAGTTTCACTGGGAAACTCAAAACTCAGTCAGACAGGAATCGCCTACCGGTCAAAGTTATATAAAGGGTTTGCGAGAAATGCTGCTGTTTGTAAGAAAGCAGAGAAATGCTGCTGAAAACAAGTATCGTACCCTTGGATACGTTTATCTTGGCAAGGTTACTCTTGATAGTTTTGAGGGCAATAAGCCGATGCAGATTGTTTGGAATCTGAAGACTCCAATGCCTGGTTCTGTATACGAATATGCAGCAACTTTGGCAAATGTATAGTTTTAAATAGGAGAATAGACAATGAAACATTATAATGTAGTTGCAGCCGTGGTTTGCCATGATGGCAAGTATCTCTGCATGCAGAAAGGCAAGACAAAGTTTGATTATACCAGCTATAAATGGGAGTTTCCTGGTGGCAAGATTGAACCTGGTGAAACTCCTCAACAGGCGCTGGCTCGTGAGCTGATGGAGGAGATGGAGTATCCTGTAGAAGTAGGAGAGGAGTTGGTAACCGTGAATCACGAGTATCCCGATTTCTCGATAACCATGACTGCCTTTCTGTGTACGCCAAAAGGCGATGCTAATGGGTTCAAGAGGCGTGAGCACGCTGATAGCAAGTGGTGTTGCAAAGATGAGCTGAAGGGGCTCGACTGGGCTGCAGCGGATATAGGGATAGTTAGAATTTTGCTATAAAATTCTCGATGGCTGCAAACAAAGAATACATATATTTGCTTTTTCTTGTTAAATAGGCAAATGCCTTTATAGACATAGAATTCCAAAACAATTGTTACTTTTGTAGGGTATTAAAATATACGACAATGGCAAATCTTAAAGAAAATAGACAGAAAATAAAGGAAGAGTTTACATATTTCCTTTCAAAGGTTGCTAAGAGCTCGAGATTCTCTAAAGAAAGCGGGGATTCTCTTGGTGAATCTTCAATAAGTAGTTATTTGCTATTTATTGAGCCGGAAAGATTATTTGATTACAACCCAGAGAAATGGAAATCTATATCATCTATGTATGATATTACCGATCCTTCTATTGTTGATGATATTCAGTCAAAATTGTTGCAAGATAAAGAATTTCTCAAGCATGATAAAAATGATAATTATGCTTTTCGCTCTAATGCATTAAGTCATTATAAACATTTTTTATATGCAAGAGATTACTTTAAAAGAATAGCTGATGAGGACAAAAAAGAGGATATTCAATCGACAAAAAAGTTATTGAAGGAGACAAACAATATTGTTGACTTTTGGGGATTCGTTTTAAAAGTTATTCTGAAATATGATGAAAATCTGAGTAAACTTGAAGAACGGTTAAACTATAACACAGTGACTGTTGGCTTCAAATTTTGTCGTTTTGGTAAAAAAGTTGAGAGTCTAAAGTTGGTTACAGACCCTAGACGGCAAGATGACTGCGATACTTCGATAACATGGGTTCTCAAAGGGGATGAATACTGTTTTTTAAAGGAGCAAACTCTGCAATCATTGGAAATATTTGCCAATAATATCAACGAGATATACGGCGATAAATATTTGATAGAAATAGACAATAACAGCTATAGATTATACGAACTTGATAGCAGGAAAAATGAACAGAATACAGATGTAAAGAAGGAAGCGGGCGAGGATAAACCCCTGGAATTCGGAGATTTCACCCCTCGCCAAATCATTTACTATGGTGCTCCTGGTACCGGTAAATCGCATACCATCAAGAAGGAAGAGGATGAAGGAAAGATTACCTGCATCCGTACTACCTTCCATCCTGATAGCGACTATGCTACGTTTGTAGGCTGCTACAAGCCACATAAGATAGAAGGCTCCAAGGACCTGACTTATGAGTTTGTGGAGCAGGCGTTCCTAGAGGCTTACAAGCAGGCCTGGATGAACCCAGAGGAGGAAATAGCCCTGGTTATCGAGGAGATTAACCGAGGCAACTGTGCCCAGGTGTTTGGAGACATCTTCCAGCTTTTGGATAGAAGCGACGACGGATGGAGTACTTATCCTATCAAGGCTGATACGGATATAGCTGAACATCTGAAAGAACTTCGTATCCAGGGCTATACGGCGACTATGAACAAGAGATTCGGACTGGATAAGGAGGGCAAGGACAGATACCCTGATAGAGACTGGTTTGGCTTTATGGCTCTGCCGCCTAATATGAGCATTCTGGCAACCATGAACACCAGCGACCAGAGTCTCTTCCCAATCGACTCTGCCTTTAAGCGCCGCTGGGACTGGAAGTATATCAAGATTAAGAAAGGCAAGAAGGAGAACGGTGAGGAACTGGGCTGGAATATCCAGATAAAGGATGCGAACGGAGAACCTGTAAAGATAATAGACGAGAATACAACGCTCTCCTGGTGGAACTTTATCCAGAAGGTGAATGAAATCATCGCTTCCATGACATCCAGCGCCGATAAGCAGTTGGGCTATTTCTTCTGCAAGCCGTCTGAGAAGGCAAATGAGACTGACGAGAAGCCTACCATCATCACGGCTGATACACTGGTGGGTAAGGTGATATTCTATCTCTGGAACGATGTCTTCAAGGACTATGGCTTTGAGGATGCTTCGCTCTTTACTTATCAGGAGGAAAAAAATGGCAAGAAAACAGAAAAAGACCTTGCCTTCGCTGATTTCTATGATGAGGAAGGGGAACAGGTCAATACAGTGAGACTGGTTGACTTTCTGAACAGAATTATGAAGTGGCAAAATAATAATACGGAGAACGAATAATGTATATTCTATTTGAGGAACATCAGTATGAAAGCTCTACAGTAGAGAAAATCCTGAAGGACATCTATGTGCTACAGGATGTGGATAAGAAGGTGAGCGTGCAGTATGTGGGTTATTTCTATAATCCACAGCTCAGAGATTGTGTCTTTATTCTGCCAAAGGTGCTCTTGAGAGATGATCCTCAAAAGAAACAGGAAGTGCTGGCTGGGGTGACTTTGGAAAATGGAGAAACTGTAAGCCCAGAGCAGGTAATGACTCCTGAAAAGCAGAAAAAACTGAGCCGTGAATACCGTAAGTTTATCTACGAATTCTCTGTTTGGGTATATCGTGCGCTGAGTGTATTCTACAAGGCAAACCCTAACAGCAAGGCCATCCTGTATAAGCACATTACCCGAACAGGAAAAGGTAAGCGACAGCATACGAATACTTATCTCGACATCGTTCTTTCGCTGATCAGGTTTAATCAGGAGAACCGTGACTTCGTGCTCTTTACCGTCAAGAATCTGCACCGTGGCAACAATAAGATTAACTGGACGAAAACCATCAGTCATTCTTCTGCCTTCATGCAGGGAAACGGAGCGCCTGTGTATCTGAAACTTGTCAATAAAAAGCGCATCGTGAACTATGAGGAGGAGCTGTTTATCATCTACTATAGCATTCTGAACTATCTGAATGCTGAATATGGTTTCCAGACGCCTATCAATATCCAGTATGAACTGATTACGGGTAAGCAGTTTAAGGAATATCTGAAGGGCATGGGCAAGATGAGACTTATGCAGATTAAGTATAAGTATTTTTCGGATAAGGCGCTGCAGCTCTGGGATATGTGCTATGCCTTCTTCGAGAATTCTTATCGCATCGCCATCAATGCGCATGCTCAGGAATATATTCTTGCCAAGAATTTCAATATCGTGTTCGAGGCTATGATTGATGACCTGATTGGTACGCCTCATTCCGATATTCCTAAGGGACTTGCTGACCAGAAGGACGGCAAGCGGGTGGACCATCTCTATACCGACCTGGCTCTTACATCGAATGATGCGCAGGCCAGCAGAGAGGTATATTATATCGGCGACAGCAAGTATTATAAGAACGGACATCCGCTTACTTCGGAATCTATCTACAAGCAATATACTTATGCCCGGAATGTGATTCAGTGGAACATTAATCTGTTCCTCTCTGATGATACCGCCTTTGATGATGAAGACAGAAAGAACAGGGCGAAGGACAGGGAGAGCTTCAGGGATATCCATTTGCAGGATACCGGAGCTACAGAGGGGTATGACGTGATTCCTAACTTCTTTATCAGTGGTTTCGTGTATGATGATCACCGGTATAATGCAGGGGAGAAGAATATCCGCAAGCATTATAATGGTAATGGGGAGCACTGTACGACGGTTTCGTATCAGTTTCCTGACAGGCTCTTCGACCGCGATACGCTCTTCCTTTCGCAGTATGATGTCAATTTCCTTTATGTGCTTTTCCTATATGCCCGAAATAAGGCAAACGAAAAGGCGCAGTGGAAGAGGAAGGTGAGAGATATTTTCCGCAACGAGATAAGGGAGGTGATACAGAAAAACTACTGCATCTATGCCATGAGAGCCAAACTGGGCGTTGATGGCGAGCTGTATATGCAGAAACACTTCTATGAGTTGAACGGTAGGGTGTTTAAGCCTTATGGTGAGGATAGGGAGGTGTACTTTGCTTATGCCCGTCCTTTAGATAAATGGACAGAGACGGAGGGGCAGTTTAATGAGCTGAAGCAAGATTTCATCATCGACAAGTGTAACATGGGTAAGGACCCTGAGAAGGTGTTGAAAACGGCTGTGGAACAGGAAATGGAGCAGCCTCTGGATTCACCGCAATGGCTTACTGTGCATTATCTGGAGCGTGATTTGAGCCGTGGCATCTTGGTGGGTTATTATAAATCAGAGGAGCAGCTGAAGTGGATTCTGGGCAATAACGACAGGGGTAGTCTGGTTTATAATGTGCGTCTGAAATTAAAGGAAGATGAGGCGCGTGATGGTGCCCATTCTGCCTATTTCTACGAAAAGCAGAATATTCATTTCGTGATTCTCTATACCGATGGTGCAGAGGAGACGGGTAAATATCGCGTGTTCCACGTAAAGGATACGGCAAGTAAGGTGACAGAGGAAAGAATGCGTAATACCTGGTATCCGATGGAAACCGTAGAGGGAGGCGATGATGGTGCGAAGCGAAATTACTTCTTCTTCCGTTTTGATGAGGAGGTGAATATCGGCAATATTGATATAGGCAGATTGCTGCAGGATATGAGGGCTGAGCATCTTAAGAAATTCCAAAATTATATTTCTGGCGAGCCTATGTTTACAACGGCAGAAAAGCTGATGGAGTATAGGGGAAAGTAGTTTTGTTTTAGGGCTTTTAAAAAAAAGATAGAGTAATATGTCAGACCGTTTAACCATAGAACAGCGCCATAACAATATGGCGGCAATAAGGGGCAAGGATACCAAACCGGAGATACTTGTTGAGTTCCATAGTCAACATATTTATCTACCGGTGTCCCTAATCTATCGCTCTGCTATCACTTCAATCCCATCTTTCTCAATTTCCTTGAGTAGGAAGGGATTGAGGTGCTGGTGCTTCCGGATAATATCGACAGGGCAACCCAGAAGGGCTTCAAGGTATGCTTTCAGACGGACTATCAGGAAAAACTTAGGGGGCATTTCTACATAGATATCTACATCGCTGCCATCATGGTGCTGGTTTCTTGCTACAGAACCAAAGAGACGCAGGGAGGTGATGCCGAAGGTGTTTTGCAGTTCTTCGGCATGAGATGTGATGAGGGCTATGTATTCTTCTCTTGTCTTCATTCTTAATATCCTTTTTTAAAAGGCTTTTGCCCTTACAGGGCGCAAGGCTGATTGCGCTTATACCCAGGGTGATGCCCTGGGCTAGGAGCTTCTGGGCCTTCAGCCCGTGCCTGAACCACATGCGGAAGTTCAGTTCCTAACATAATTATATAATTTAAAATGTTTGTAATGCAAACGAGCGCAATGAAAGCTTGCTTTCAAATTGCCGAGTGCAGCTTTTCT
>ERZ1023666.337-NODE-337-length-20598-cov-24.368690_pt1 | contig 20598 bp, 13 predicted proteins | sample MGYA00380341_ERZ1023666 | MGnify/ENA primary metagenome ERZ1023666 (study PRJEB33179, sample SAMN07448983) | human gut metagenome | biome: Human-gut; feature: Human associated habitat; material: Faeces | host: Homo sapiens | place: India: Bhopal | collected...
GCTATCCGTGAGCTTCTATATAACAAAGTTCAAATATCATCTTTGTTATTATCTCGACTTGTTTGCCATTCTGGCAAAGGGAACTGTCCGGTAAAACGTAGACGATCGGACTCAAGCACCAAACGCTAACACTAATGGGGGCGACGCGTCCCGCGTCGGAAACTAAGACAAAGGCTCACAGACAAGCATGTAATTAGTGCTGTCTGTGAGCCTTTGTTTAGTGTATGAACATTGCATTTTTCCCGACGCGAGACGCGTCGCCCCCATTAGTGCTTGCGTTTGCTGGTAGCGTTTAGTGGTTTACAGTAAATGATGCTGTAACGCCAAACTTAATTCTGTACCACCGTGATGGGTGTGCTGACGCCATTCGACTTGAGCGTGAGCGTCACGCTGCGCTGATGGCCCGTAGTGTTGCGCGACACCTTGAGCGTGTCGGTGCAAAGCACATTCTTGCGTATGTCGGCCGGCGAAAGCGTGTGCGTAAGCCAGTCGCAATCATCAAATCCGGTAAGTTCGGCCCCGTCGGCATACACCGTAAAGGTGATGACCGGTTTGGCTGTGTGGGTAACCCCATCCTTGGTGGTGGCGCTGTACAAACCCTCAGAGTTGATATTCTTGAGTGTGAAAGTGCCCGTAGTGCTGTCGTAAACCGGCAGGCTGATGTTGAGATAAGGTTTCTGCGTAAACACGGGGCTGAACGAGCCAATGTGCTTGGTGGGATTTGTCAGCGTGAAAGTGGCTGTGCGCTCCTGGCCCGTTGTGTTGGGCATGAAAGTGAAAGTGGCACGGCTGCGGTCAATGTAGCCCTTGCGCACCACGAGTGTGTCGGGAGCAGGCTTGCCGTTAACCGACATCTGCATCCAGTCGCTCTCGCAAGTATATGTCCAAGTATCGGTACTCGTCACTTTGATTGAGTCCTCTGTTTGGTCAGCATAAACAATGAGGGCGTTGTTGTTATGTGTGCCTTGCCAGTAAAACTGGTGAAAGTCGTTGTCTGCGTCATCACACGACGTTACAAAGGCTGCGGCTGCAATAGTAGCTGCCGCCAGAGCAAAGAGTGATTTCAGTTTCATAATTTGTGTCTGTTAAGTTGGTATGTAGTGTTATGCTTTAGAATGAATGTATGTACGTGCGGCATGGGCCACTCCCCCACTCCACCCTCGTTTAGTACCACTCCACGTTGGTTGAGTAAGAGCTGCGTTTCTCCCACTTCAAGGCATCGGCCAATTCGGAGGCACGTGCGCGGAAGGTGAAGTTGAACGACGAATAAGGCTTGAGCACCACGTTGGCCGACATTTCAAAGCAATGCAAGTCGCGCGAGAGCGACATGGTTGTCATTGACAACTTGTGCATTTCAAAGTCGTAGCCAGACGAGAATGAAATATTCCACCCCTCGGCTATGCGCAGGTAGCCCGAAGCATTGAGCGTCTGCGTAAACGAGAAGGGGTAGCGCATTCGGCGCACATTGATTTGCCGGCTGCGGTCCTCGGCCATGGTGATGCCATACGACAGTGTGAGCGACCATGGCATGCTGAAGGTGAGATAGCCATCGGCGTCAACCTTGGCTTTGTTTTTGGTTTTTCGCCCACCCTTGCGCGCGGTCTTCAAGTCGGGGTCAACATTGGCATCTTCCACATCATCGGCATCAGCGTCGGCTGTGTTGTCCTTGGCCGAACTGTCGGTCTTGCGGCGTCCGTGCAGAAAATCCATCAACTTGTTCCACGTCTGGTTGTTGAGCGTGTACGACAAGTTCTGCGACATGCCTTGGAAACGTCCGAAGCGTCCGTAGCTCCATTCCGTGCGGTCGGAGGTTACCACCTGGCCGTTTTCGTTGAACTTGTAAGCATAGGTGGCAAACACAGCCGCCATCGAGAAGGTTTTGTTCTTGCCCAACTTCAGTCGCAGTCGTGTGCTGAGGTTGCTCCACGGCTGGCGGCTGGCCGCCATGTTGTACGACAGCGAGGCCGAAAGTTCGTCGATGAGCGATATTTTGCGGTAACCCGTAGAGTCGCGGTCGGAGCGCACCTTCATTTCGAGGTTGTTCGACACCGACATCGATATCAAGCCCTGCTTCGACCCCGAGGGGTAGCCATATATGCCGTTTGAGTAGGGCGAATACGCCACCATGGTTGAGTTGCCCGAGGCATCGGTGCGTTCATACTCCTTGCGGTAGCCATAGCGCGAGGCGGTGAAGTCGGGCGCATAGCTAAAGGTGACAGCGGGCTTGAACACGTGGCGAATGGCCACAATCTTTCCGCCAAAGAGCTTTTTCCAGGGTTTGTAAAAACCATAGAGCGTGGTGTTGGCTGTTACGCCCACATTCCAGTCGTAGAGGTTGTAAAAGCCATAGGTGGTGTCGCACACCTCCTGCTGCAGCAGCGTGTTCCACGAGCGGTTGATGCGTGAGGCATACATGATGTCGCGGAACGAGAACGATGGCGATATGTTGATGTACTTGAACAGCTGGAAGGTGGCATCGATTGGCACACGATGCTGCATGCCATTGCGCCAGTCCTTTATCAGGTTCGACTTAAAGAGCAGGTTCTCCTTGGTGGTGATGGAGTTTGACATTTGTCCGGTGTACGACATCGAAATCTTTTCGTACCACCGCTCCTTTCCCGCTTGATGCTTGCGGCGGAAGGGATAAAAGCGTGCCAACGATATGCTCACATCGGGCAGTGTGAGGGCTATGGTGGAGTCGCGCATGTTCTGTGTCAAGTTGGCCGAGGCCGATATGCTTAGCCCGATGTTGGTAAACGTGTGGCCAAAACTTACCGAACTGGCGCGGGTGCTCTGCGTGTACGACAGGGGGTTGTACATGCTCTCAAGATTTTTGCGCTCATAGTTTTCGGAGGCAAAGTTCACACGTGCCGAAAAGGTGGTGTTGGGCATAGCCTTCGAGTCCTTGGTGTGTGTCCATTGCAGTTTGAGGCTCTTTGTCACAGCATAGTCGGGCATATTCTTTTCGCCCTCCACCGTGCGCAGGTAGCTAAAGTAGAAGTTGCCGCGAAAGCGGTAGCGCTTGTTGTAGTTGGTCTCGGCACTCAAGCCCCACGAGCCCTTGGTGTAGATTTCGCCCAGGGCCTTGAGGTCCATATAGTCGTTGATGGCCCAATAGTAGCCACCATCGCGCAGGTAAAATCCGCGGCTCGTTTCGTCGCCATACGATGGCATGACAAAGCCCGACGAATACTTTTTGTTGAACGGGAAGAAGCCGTAGGGTATGGCCAGCGGCAGTGGCACGTCCTCCACCACCAGGTGTGCCGGTCCGAACACCACGTCCTTGCCCGGCCGCACCTTGGCACGCGACAGTGCCAAATAAAAGTGCGGGTGCTTGGCATCGCAAGTGGTGTAACGCCCCTTTTCGAGGTAGAGTGTACCGTCGGCAGCACGTTTTGAGCGTTCACTCGTCATAAAGCCGTCGCCCTGTTTGGTGTTGACGTTGAGAATGTAGCCCTTTTTGGTTTTGAAATTGAACGACATGCGCTCGCTGTCATATTGGTCAGTGCCCTGTGTGTATTGCGGACGTCCGTCGAGCCCGCCCTCCACCGTTGAGTCGGCACGGGCCTCAGCATGCACCATGCTCGAGTCCATGTTCATCGATATTTTGGCTGCCGTCAGCTGCATGTTCTGATAGTTCACCTGTGCCTTGCCATAAAGGTAGGCCAGTCCGCTGGCGGCGTCGTATACCATGGAGTCGGCAGCCTGATATTCTACCGGCGAGTCAATGCCTGGTTTGGTATTGACGGTGTCCACCTTCACCGAATCGCGGTGTGTGGTATCCGTGGCGGCCGCCTCGTCCTTCGGCACACGCGGCTTTGCATCTGCGGTGCGTGGTGTGGCGGCGGTTTGTTTGGTTGGTGTGGTGTCAGTCGTCACACTGTCGTGTACTGCTGGCACAGCCGGTTGCTGTGGCTGCAAACGCAAATGGCTGGCCACAACGCATAGTGTGGTCAGCAATGACAGTATGAAGAGAGATAGTTTTCGCATGAATTGTGTTGGGAGGGGGATATAATACGGGGTGAATGCCGGGCGCGCCTTACGGTGCAGGTTGTTCACTGCCCGGCCGAGGGAAGCAATTCGGGTTCAAACAGCTTTACCCAGTTCCAGAAAATGTCCACGCCCTCGTGTCCAAATTTTTCGAGACTTTTAGCTGTATCTTCGGCAGAGCGTATGCGGTCGGGGTGGCTCTTTGAGTAGTACTTGTCGGCATAGCACACGAGTTGTTCCTCAAGTGTTTCGGGCCGGTAGTCGCCTTCGGGCAAAGGTAATTCGCGTGCCTTTATCACCTCAGGTGTGAGTCCGGTGCCGGTATGGCGTTCGCACACGCGCGCCACCTTGTCGAGTCCTTCCTTGCGCATCAGTTGTCCGCCAAGATAGCCGTGCATCAAGTAGTGGTGCGTGCCATGACAGTGAATGGCAGGTGCGTCGGTCATGAATATGCCTATATCGTGCAGCATGGCCGCCTGTTCTACAAAGGCACGGTCGATGTGCAGTTCGGGGTGATTATCAACGATTTTAAGCGCCCTATCCGTCACCTGTTTGCTATGTTTTATGAGCAATTTGCGCAAAGGCTCATTGTTGGCATAATACTTATTTATAATATCTAAAGCACTCATCGTGAGTTTTTAGGTGCAAAGTTAGTGCAAGGTGAGTGAAATGCAAAATGAAAGTCCAAAGACTTTCATTTTCATTTCCGAACCGCAGCCTAACTTGACGAAGGAAAGTTAGTGCAAACCGAAAGTAAAGCGAAAGGAAAAGTGTACTTTTTCTTTCACTTTACTGAGGTGCAGCCTAACTTGGCGAAGCAAAGTTAGTGCAAGGTGAGTGAAATGCAAAATGAAAGTCCAAAAGACTTTCATTTTCATTTCCGAACCGCAGCCTAACTTGACGAAGGAAAGTTAGTGCAAACCGAAAGTAAAGCGAAAGAAAAAGTGTACTTTTTCTTTCGCTTTACTGAGGTGCAGCCTAACTTGGCAAAGCAAGCAACACATCTCATTCAATCCACCCACACTTTGTATACAGCGCACTTTCCCTTTACGTCCGTTACGCGCAATACGTACAGCCCAGTTTCTACACCACGGCATTCCAACAACTGCGCGTGTGCAGCACGCGATGTGGCCACCAATCGTCCATCAGTTGCAAACACCTGCAACTCACATAGGTCCGACGCGTCCGAACGCACCTGCACGTCATGCCCCACCACCCTCAAAGAATGAGAATGGCAAACAGTTTCACATTTTACGGCTGTCTTTGCAGCCACCAAGGCATAACGTCCCAAATCCGTTCCACACGTGTTCAGCGTCAATGTCATACCCTGATAAAGCGCGCACACATCACCCGTCAAACGATCAAGCAAAGCATAGTTCGTCAAATCAGTATGCCCCTTTGCAGCAAAGCGCAAAGTCAGCGTGTCATGCTGTGCCGCATATATGCCAAGGTCCAAAGCCCTGCCATCAAACACCGTCACATCACAAGCTTCCCCATCGTGCGACTGAGCGAACAGAGCCAGCTGCGGCTTGGCCCCGGCATCAAACAAGGTGGCCGAGCCCTTCAAGCCCTTTGTTCCCGTCACAATCCACGCCGAAGCCTCAAGCCCCGTATGCTTGCTCGTCAGAGTCAAGCGCAAAGCATCTGCGGCGGCCCCCTCCTCCGGCACCTCATCGGTCAGCATGCCACCGTTCAACACCAAGTCTATCGACTGTTGAGCCTCAGCAGTCTCCACAAAGAAAGCCTCTCCCGGCCCAATGCGCATGGCATCACCCACCAATTGTCCATCAGCCAACACGGCGGTATTGTTAGTATTACCATCGTAAAGCTTCACACCTTTTATGACAGAAGCATTGCCTTTGAGCAAACGAGCCACATTGATATAACTCTGAAACGGATTACCCACCAAAAAGAATGTACCCGCTTTTTCGCCCGAAAGGTGCAATGTCAACGGCACGCTTCCCTTATACACATGGCGCTGCTGCGTATTTTCTCCACCACCCACATAGCCCTTATAAGTATAATTCTCCGGTGTGGTGTTTGCATCGTCTTCATACACAAAGCGCCCTGCCCGACTTCGGTCAAAGTCCGTTTCCTGCAATGCAAGCTGTGTGCGGTCATAGTTATTGTAATAATTATAGGCAGTATGCTCCTTCGGAAAGCGGAAACGGAACACCTGCGTTGCGGGCAGTGCATCGTTATCCACCCACAACGAAAAGCCTTCACCGCAACCATACAAATGCTTCAGATGGTTAAAGTGGTTGGTCCACTCCGTCTGCGTCACAGCCACAGTCGTCTGCTCGCCTGTTCCATCACCCAACAGTTTTCCAGGGGCCGTCTTGTTCCACAAGCGTTGGTATATGATAGGATTAAAGCGGTTTTGCGGTGCACTTGTCTCATCAAGCGTTGTAAAGTAATCACCAGTCTGCACGCCTTTCATGCTGGCCGGCACAAACGCATCACCCGTATAGGTATCATGCAACGTTGGTGCAAGCAAGTAATAGCGGTTGGGAGCAAGCGCCCACTCTACCCACGCCTTGGTATAGTTCAGACATTGTGGTGCGCCCACTGCCGCTTGCGGTTCAAAATGAATATTGTTGCAGCAAAACAAGTCAGCACGCATCACCTCAGACTCGGCCACACTGAGCACAGGGTAACGCACCGCCTGCGAGGGAATGACCACATCCGTACAACAATAGGGTGAGCCATTCGTCCAGTTATTCCACTCATTCCAGTCGGCCGTAGCGGCATTCTTGCGCCAAGTCGTCTGATTAGGGTGTACCGTATATGGCACACTGGTCAGCAAATTGCCACTGCCATCATATACCAGCAAATTATAGCGTCCGGACACCGACATCACATAAGTTCGCGAAAAGTCTCCAGTGGTGCTCGTCGTAAATGCGTCATTTATCCCTTGCTCCTTCATCACCACACGGTAGTCCGTTTCCGAGGTACCTGTACCACTTACAGTAATGCTGCCGCCCTTACATACATCAGTAATAGCAATGTCCTTTATTGTAGTTTTGCACGATTCCGTGTCCTTACAATCAGGAATGCCATCGTTGTCAATATCCCCACGCAGGAATATGCCGTAAAACTTTTGAACGTCTAATGCCGACACCACCCCGGCTATGGTCAGCCTTATCTCGTCATACATTTCCTTGGGCTGCATAAGCAACAAATTCTTCTCGCCATAACCTATCACATTGGCCCCGAGCACCTTCCAATCGGTAAACTTATCACCCGTAGGCTTACCCTTATAATAGGTTTCGACCGTGAGCCAAGCACCCACCGAAGCCCCAAGAGCATAGGTCTTTTGGTCCACCACAATGCCCAACTGGTGACGGAAGTCAAGTGTGTGGCCCATATTCACCGCTATTACCGAGCCACCCCCCACATCAACAGTGTTCACTATGGTCATGGCCGTGTTAAGATTGCCATCAACCAGGCAACTCAGGTTATCGTCAACCCCCGCCACCTTTACAACCCCTGCCATTTGGCAAGCATTGGCATTGATGCTGGTGCCAGTTGTATCGCTCAACACCACTGCCCCGCAACTCAACGCATTGGCACAAGGCGAGTTGCTATCCTCCATAAAGGCATAGTAAAGTTTCAACTTTGACAGTCCTAGATCGAGCACACCCGATTTCCACAACACTATCTGGTCAAACTGTATGGGCTTGTCGTCCTTGTCAATAGGTTCGACACGTATGCTGAAACGCACCTTCTGCGTTTTTGTGCTGGTGCCCACACCCGCCCCAATGGCATTGCTCTCGCTAATGACATGCCGGTACACCTCCTTGTTATCCTTGTAGCAGCGTATTTGGAAGAACTCCAACACCTTAGCATCAATCACCTCATTGTCGCTCTCCACCACGAAGCCCACATTCACAGCCCCCTGTTGGTCGGCTGTGCCATCAAACATGAGTCCGTCTGTGCGCTGCACACCTGCAATAGCCAGATTATTGGCCACACCGAGGCCACCCACATAAGTGGCATAGTTGCCATAGTCCTTGTCGAGCAAGTTCTCAGCATGTTCAAGGTTAGATATCGACACCAACGAACCCGAGCCATCAGGTATCTGGTCGTTCATCAGGGTATAAGTGCCATACACAGCCTGGTCAAGGTTTACAAAGTCTGTGCCGCAATGCTCGGTCTTGTCCAGCCCCAAGTTGTCACCCACCACCAGTGTCACATCGTCGTGGCAGCCATCAGCTGCCGTGGCGCGGAAGGTGTATTCGCCTGGCACATTCATTCCCGTCACATAGCCCGAGGCTGTCACCTTGGCATTAGCCCCTTCGCGCTGCAGCAACAGCGTCCAGCTTACCGACAGGGCCGGATTGCTGTGCAGTTGGAATGATGTTTGCGAGTCGCACACATTGGTGTTGGTAGTGGTACGTATGTCACAATGGTGTGCCACATCGGGGGCCTCCTTCACAAAGCCATAATACACACGCGTGCCGCCCAAGTCCACTTTCAAACCGCCATAAAAGGCTATGCGCGCCCCCGAAAAGTCGCATTTGGCCAGTATTGATGCCGTGCCGTCACCCCCCGTGGCCACGCCCAAACCAAGTACGCCGGCCGAGAGGGTCTCGGTCTGCACATTCTTGCCTGCGCGGTTAAACAGTTCTATGTTAACGGCCGACCCGAGCGACAGGTCGAGCAACGCAACAGTTTTATACTTAAAGCCCACCTCGCTGCCAGCCTTGAACACTTCCTGTCCGTTATCGTTCTCGCCTCCCGGGGCACATTCTATCTTTGCACCGCCCATGTAAGCCAATCCCACAAGCGGGGTGAGCGACATATAGTTGTTCAGGTCATCGTCAACAAGTCTCTTCTTTTCTTCATCTGTTACCGGAAAAGGTATACCGAGCAGCACGGGGTTCTCTCCCGACACCGACTTGATGTAAGCCCCGGGGGCAGTCGTCCCCACCTTTTCGCCATAGGCTTTCACACCATTATCGGTGAGCAGTGTCTGTGTCACACGGCCCACAAAGGCATATTTAATTTTGAGTGCCATGCCCAAGTCAAGGTTCACACCGCCCGAGGGCTGCAAACACACCTCGTCAAATATTTCGCGCGCCTTGGCAGTAAGGCACATACATGTCTCGTCCGAACCGGGGATTTTGATAAGCGTCAAACTCACCCCACCAGCATTTTGGCCCTCCTGCACAGGAATGGTGCTCCCCAGCACGCCATCGCGATAGAACACCAGGCTCATAGCCTTTACCACATCAAGGGTAAGCACACTGGCCCCCGATGAGGCCACCACACAAAAACCAGCTTCAGTGCCCTCGCCATAATAGTTGTTCTTATCGCGCACACTCACTATGGGGTTGACCGTCACGCCCGCTTTAAGCACCGAGGGGAAAGTGGCATAGTCCGACAAGTCCTCGTTGGTTATATTGCCCAAGCTGTCGGCCCACTCGCCCACCCCTACGGCACTTACCAGTTTGTTCACCGTGCAACCACTGCCCACCAGTGCCCGGCGGTTTTCCAGATACTTCCAGTTCGACACTGTTGGCTGATTTTCATTGGCATCGCGGTCGTACCACACGGTGCGTCTGCTGTCAAGCAGTCCGTCGGCCGTAGGCGTATCGCTGGCACTTTGCGCCAGCACCGCGGTAGCAAACTGCAACAAGCAGCAAGTTAATAGCACACTTATGCGTTGTATCATAGTTCTTTATATGCTTTTAGTCTCACAACTTGCTCTTTCCCGTAATAGTCGAGAGCTTCCCCTTAAATCTGTAAAGTTGATTGCGACGTAAATAATAGGTGTTATCGCTCACGTCGGGAGCGATAATGCCCGTTCCCTGTTCGGCAGACGACACATTGGCGGTTGTAATGGGATAGTCGAGCGGTTGATGTAGTTGTAGGTCCTTCTTACAGAACACGCGCAGTGCCAAGCGGGTTGCCGTGGGCAACACCCAAGCCCCAAGAGTTATGGTGCTGCCTTCGGCTATCACATCGTTGCCCTCAGCCATAGCTATCACGGTATAGGAGTCCTTGTCAAGCTTTTGAGTTATCGGGTTGAAAGCCTGCGCAAAGGCATCGTAGCTATTGAGTTTGACCGCGGTGTTGGTATGGTTGGCCATCAAAGCCAGCCAATGCACATCGCCCTTGCTCTGTTTGTCTATGCTGAGTGTCATTTCCACACGTGCCATGCCACGGTACAACACACCCGTCAATGGTGAGTTCGAAATTATCTCGCCATTGCTCTGCTGCTCTCTGAAGTGCACCACACGGTTGCCCATAGCCGTATGACACTCGCCATAGAACAACTGCGGCGCATAACTCAGGTAACCACTCAGGCGATCATCATTCTTTATTGAATAATAAGAACCATACAAAAACTCCTTCCAGCCAGTCACATTGGCCTTGACTATGTCGGCTTGCGCCTCAGCCAGAGTGGTACCGTTTTGCAAATTAAGCATAAACAAGTTTTGCTCACCCGTGGCAGCGGGTATCAAGTTATGCGATGGTGGGAGAGCAATGCTCGAACTGTAGGCCACAGCAATGACACGGTACTGATAGCCGCGCATCTTTTTGAGTTTGCCCTTAGCCGTCAAGCGGTGGTCCGAAGCGGAGGCACGGCTACACGTCACCTTTTGGTCATTGGTAGGGTCATAAACGAACTCACTGTCGCTAATGGTTGCAGCCTCGTCAACGGCCTCGCTGCTTGCTTCGTCGTCACCTGTCACCTTGCGTCTGAAGGCAACGATACGCACCTGGTCGGTTTGCACTGCAGCGGCCTCGCCGTCCACCTTCGGATCGTAAGGGTCGGTAGCCGCCCCCGGTGGTGCCGAGCGGGTGGTGTTTGCGGGTAAAGCATAAGTGCCGCCAAAGGTGATACTTACAGGCACAACAACGCTTTCACTGTCCACCTCACCTACTGTCGGTTGAGGCGGCACCGTGGCGATGTCATCACTGCAGGCTGCAAGCACAGCTACCAATGCCCCGCATAACAGCCGGGTGCATCGATACTTCTTTTTACTGAATATCAAAGTCATGATCTTTCTCAAAATTCGGCTCTACCTGTATGGTTATGTCAGCGGTTGCCTCACCCAAGCTGAGCGGCTCATTTTGTTGCAAATTGAGTGTACCGATGGTATAGAAGCAATTTGCCCGGAGCGGAAAGTTGTAGCTGCGGGTCTTGCCATCGTCCACCGCCACACGGTAGGTTTTATACAGCACACCGCCCTTGTAAAGTTTCAAATTAAGCGTGCCTGTACCTTGGTCGGCCGAGGCCTCTACCGGCAACACATAAGCGCCATCAAGCACTGTTCCGACACGTTTTTTCAACGTGGTGCCCGTCACGGCCACTCCCGCCAGCGTGCCTTCATTCACCGGCAGGTCAAGCAGTGTGGTGCTGCCATCGGCTGTGGCCGTGCCGTGATCCAGATAGGTGCCATCTGCGGCATCGGGCTTTGCCACAAGGGGCACTTCGCTATGTTGGTCTTTATACAGCACCAACTTGATGTCGGTCACCCCCTCGGGTATGTCGTTAAGATAAGCCTGCACCCCGGCCACACGCCGGTACAGGTCAATGGTCACCAGGTTGTTGCCACGTTGGGGCACGCATTCAGCCGTGCCGGCAAAGAGTTCAGCATGGTTCATATCGTGCGCAGTCTTGCCAGTGGCCAAACGGGCCACGGCTTGTCCGAGCGTGGTGCCATTGGTTATGGCTGCTGGCAGATTGTAAGTAGGGCCTGCACCCTCACCGGTGGCGCCGGGCTTATTGTCAAGGCCAACAGCCAGCAGGGTGTATGTAGTACTTCCGTCGTAAACGAAAATGTTAGGGTCTATTTTGTAAAATTGCAACGCCGTCTGGCCAGTTGATTGTTGCCAGTCTACATCGAGGCTTTTAATGCACTCGGCATCGCTGCCTGTGCCTTTGAATATGTACAGTTGCACATACTCCACATGCTGCACATTGTCTGAGCTTTGCAGCGTAGTGCGTTGCACACGAGCCGATGTTTGCAAACATACGCTCACATGGTCTTGCGTGGCACCCTCATCTGCCAACACGGTGTCGGCTGTGCACGAAGGCAGTAACCCACACAATAATGCCACCACGATTGAGGCACATATTTTGATAGAATAATTCATTGCGCATAATACATTGATGTATGGTAAAACGCCCAAGCGCATATTTATGGCATCTACGACAATGCTTTTACCATACAAAAATTATTCTAAAGCAAAAAGGTTCAAGAACCTGCACACACAGCACAACGCCCTTGAACCTTTTGTATGTAATTTTAGGGTTTAAGCCAATAAGACTATTCGTCAATGCTCATGTGATGCAGAGCTTCCCAGTTGTCGTTCACGCGGATTACAACGTTCTGTATCTTGCTCAAGTCAGTGGGTTGATCGGTACCAGGTTCGGGAGTATCGGGATTGTTGGTGCCATGCTTGTGAATACCTATTGAGTAGATGTGGTTGCGGAACAAGCTGAACACATCGGCAGTCTCGGCAAAGCCCATGGCTGTGCCTGCGCCAAACAAATCGGCTGATGCCGTCTCGCCCATCTTACCTATCTGATCATTCGATGCGTCCAACTTCACAGGCCAAGCATAGAGCACATTGCCTGTTGCATCAAGCAATTGCAGTTCAAGGGTTGACTTGCCCTGCGTTGCACTGAATGGTACGATAAAATTACTGGCAAACACTGAGCCTTTCAAGTAGCTGCCGGTGGTGTAGGGGTTTGTCCAGTTGGTGTCTTTCTTGTCGTACACACCATCCTTGCTCTCGTCGCCACCGGGGAACCAGTCAGCTATTTTGGCACTGAACAATACATTTGCTTCATCGCCATTAAGGAATTTGGCTGTTTTGGTGGCAGGCACCGAACCATTAACCATATACATCACATGGGCATCAGTTGTCGTAAATGAGCTGTTGAATGAGCCGAATGTGAGCACCGTGTTCTTGCTGCGCGATACCATGCGTATGCTGGCCACCTCGTTTTCACCAATCTTGGCAGGGATTGAAGTAAAGTAGCCATAAGCGCCGGCCACCTGGCGGTGCAGGGTCACATCTACGCTCTGTATTGGCTTGCTGGCATCAGTTCCCTCAATCTTCTTATCGGCTGTCACGTTAAACTTTTGCTCGCCGGCAAACACCTCCTTGGCTTCGGCACCTGTCGGTGTGGTGGCAGTTATATTCTTGTCTACAACATCGCCTTTGTTTGGCAAAGACAAAGTGTAGTTGCCTTCATTGTAGCCTACTGCCGTCACAACATAACTGCCAGCGCCCAACTTGTCGGCCTTGGGTATGGTAAAAGTGAGTTTCTTGCCATGGCCATTGGTATCATCAGTGGCTGTGCCGTTCCAGTTGTCGAGTGTGTGGATGTATACCACTTTGTTCTTGTCCTCACCGTCGTCCTGCGAACGTACTACGAGTGTTACCTTCTCAATGCTTTGGTCGGCAGCTTCGCTCTCGAGCGTGCGGTCGGCTGCGGCACGTGTGGCACGGTCGCCACTGCTTGCCAATGTAATGGTAAATTGCTGTTCAGCTCCATTGTTGTCTGCCACGACGCCTTCGTCGTTGCTGCAAGCTGCAAGCGACATGAGGCCTGCAAGCATTGCACCTGAAATGAAATACTTCTTCATTGTTTTAATGTTTTAGTTAAGCTGGTGTTTTTGAGCACCAGTTTATGTGTTATCCTTATGCTTTGGCGGAATTAGCAAACAATCTGACAAGTTTACGTGGTGACAGGATCGTTTGCCAGGTTTTTTTGAACGTTTTTGTCAGTCTGACCTTACCATAATAAAAAGTGTATGTGGCATGCCATGCTTGCTTGTCAACTTGTCGGCCCGGCATTTCCGCCTGCGTGTTATTCTATCGAGTTATTCTATGTCCAAAGTGTGTGCTGCCTCCCATTCGTCGTTGATGCGCACATATATGTCGTACCCTTTCTTTTCGGTGTCATACACATAGCGCAGACCTGTTATGGTGTTGCGGTAAAGGGTGGTCACCACATCAGTGGGGGCGAGTTGCGGCACGAGGCGGCCATTCTCGTCGTATATGTCAATGCTCACACGGGTGGCATTGCGTGCCACCGAAGGAGGCAAAATGGTGTGTGTGTCAACCTCTGTGCCAGCAAACCGCGAACTGTTGCGCATCACACACTCTCCGTTGTAGCCAAACTTGTCGTCCACCTCGGCAAACAGCCCCGTTTCTGTTATTGACAAGGCAGCAGCATGATACTGCGGCGGCAGGTTCTCTACCTCAATGTGAAGTTTGCTCTTGACGCGTTTCAGCAGCAAGGTGTGGTCATAATGCCAAGCATCGTACTGCACGGTGTCGCACACGAGGTAGGGGTCGCCAGCCTCATCGAGCGGCAAAATCGCAGGCAATTCAGTCTCATTTTCAAGTCCGCCCCACACAGTCACGGCATATTTGCCAAAAGGCAAGTCGGCCGGCAGGTTGATGGTGGCTTGGCATGCGGTGTCTGAAGCTGGAAAAACGTGCTGCTCGGCCACCACACGCCCCGTTTGCACATCAACTATGTGCCATGCCACCGATTTGACATAGGTGGACAAGGGGGCTTGTTCGGGCTTTATCGGTTCGTCGGCAAAGCTGCCCGCATTGCTGTAATTGTAGTCGGCCACACCCACATGCAAGGACAAGGGTGGACAAGGTGGCAATTCGTCACGAATGCAGCTAACCAACAGCACCGGCAGCCACATGAGTACGAACATTTGTTTGATTACTTTTGTCATTGTATAGACTGTATTTACCCGTTGTCGGGAGTCTTGCTTGTCCCGTTTAGCTTGTCTGTTTTTTAACTAATTCGGTCTACACACCGTTTTTTAGGCACAACTACTTATTCCATGCTGTCGATAGCCTGGCGGGCTTGTCTCAGGCATGAGTCCTCACCAGTGCCAAGCACCTGACGGGCTTCGGCATAACGGCCTTGTGCTGCCATGGCATAGGCCAGGGTGCAACGCAACGTGTCGGTACGGCGGTCGGGGGCAATGGCCGAGGCTGTCTGTACGGCCTCGGCAGCATGGCCGGCACGCAGCAGGAGCACAGCCAAGTTGTTGGCAGCCACTACCGACTGGGGGTAATGGCGCAAGGTTGTGCGGTACACCTCCATGCGCGCCGTGTCGGTGGACTGGAGGTCGGCCACGTGCAGCAACTCGTCTTCGTTAAAAGCATCGGGACGCGTAGCGTAGAGGCGTAGCATTTCGGCGTCGGTCGTAAAATTGCGCAAAGTGTAAACATAGGTGTAGGTTACACGGCGGTCCTTTGCCAAATAGTGGTCGCGTATGTCGGGCCAGCAGGCCAAACGGCGTATGTACCGCTCCTGCACATCGTCATTGCCACCCGGATGTTGCTTTAATATGTTGCTGACGAGCACTGAGTCCTTACAACCTGCAGCGGTCATGGCTGCCAACACGGGTTGCCAGCCTTCGGGGCGGGCACTCACCTTAATTTGCGCGGCATAACGCGGCGGCAAATGCAACTGCTCAAGCAACCAACGGCGGGCCGAGGCGGCACGATTGGTGGCTAACATCAAATTGTGACGGTAGCTGCCCTCGGCCGAAGCCGCACCGCTTATGGTCAGGCTGGTGAGTGTGGCAAGTGAGTCGGTGAGCACCGGGCGCAGACGCTTTGTCATGGAATCGAGTTCGGCGCGGTTGCGCCCCATGTCGGCACGTATGTCCCACTTGTCTACTACAAAGAGCAAGCGCGCCTCGCCCTGGCCCGTCACCACCTTGGGACGTACCACAAAGGTGTGTGGTGCAAACTGTGCCAGTTGCTGCGGCAAGTCGGCCACTGCATTGACTGCACGCCCCATAGCAAATGTGTCGATGGCTGTGCAGCGGCCACAACCATCGGTGGTGAGCATTGCACGCAAGCGGACCTGACGCAGGGGAAGGGGCATGTGCAATGTGTCGGCATAGGGCAGAAGGGCCACATGCTGCTTGTTATAATGCAAGGCCATGGGGCTGTAAGGGTCAGCGTAACCCTCGAGCACCTGCCGGCGATGCAACTTGCGACTGAACTGGCTGCGGTCGGCTACCAAGGGGGTGAGTTCGGCCACCACACTGTCGGCACCAATCACCATCTGCGGCACGACTATCAAACGCTGGCGGCGCGTCAGTGCCTTACGCGGCACAACAAAGGTGGTGTGCACCACGGCGCGACCGGCTGCATTGGTGTGCCACAGCGGCAACATGTCTGCTTCAAGATGCACACGATTTTGCTCGAAATTATGGTGTGCGCATCCAGCCGTCAGCAACAAAGCCAACAGTAACGACAATGTATGTAAAATACGCATGATTAAAAAAAGATATTTTGCGGCTGCCTGCCACAGCGTACGAATGGACGGACAACACCCATGTGTTGAACTACTTGCACGAGGCTGACAAGAGCCTTCTGTGCTTAAAACACGTAAGCCACACTCAAGCTGGCCATGGTTGGCCCCCAATAGTTGTGGCGACGCGATATACTGCACTTTTCGCAGTAGATGCGTTCACCCTCCTTGTACCACAGACGGGCATAGCCTATGCCTATCTCGGCCTCAACATTCCAGTGTGGAGAAAGTAGCCAAGCATAGCCATAACTGATGCCACCTCCGGCCAAGTAGCCGTCGTAGAGTTTTTGTTTGAAACCGCCGTAATACTGAGCTGCGTGGGCGTGCACACCCACAAAATGGCCCTCGAAACGCTGGCAGAACCAGTAGCGCAAGGCGGGCTGTGCAGCCCATAGGTGCATTTTGCGCCCACGGCTGAAGTTCCACGGATTGTAGGCTGCCGCAACGTTTAACGTGGTTCGTGGCGAAAGCCCTAACTCTACACCGACATTGGGAGTGGTTGCGCCCCAACAGAGTGCGTTTGTCTTGAGTCCTGCCCTCTGCGCTCGGCATGGCAGGATTTGAAGTAAAATGAACAGGCTTAATAGAGCTAACAAGCGCTTATTGGCAATAATAAGTATGAACAGTCCCTTCAAGGAATATGCTGTTTCATTTGTCATCAATGAAGATCATTTCGTAGCGAACGACAATGCAAGCAAATGCAATGGCGGTCAAAACACGTTGACCATTTTGTAAGATATGCTTTCGCTGCCGCTATAAAGAAAAAAAACTGAACCTAAAAATTCGTCTGCTTAACAAACCTATAAGTTGTGCCTTAATCAATACGCCGCAAAGGTACAATAATAAACGAAAAACACCCCCCCGACAACTTAATTTTTGCTAAAATACACTGAAATGCTATGAATTTCGTCTTTTGTACTGCACAAACAAGGGTTTAGTAGGTGTTCAATATTATTTTACACTAAAAGTGCATCAGCCCATCAATCAGCAAAAGCAAGCCTTGGTGCCGCACAGGAAGGATACTAAGCTTGCTTGTAAAATGGTCTATGCACAAGAAAAACCACTTTTTTGTGCATATAAAAACGACTATGCACAAGAAAACACGATTTCTTGTGCATAGTCTGGATGGTATGCTTGTAATAAGCCTATTTGTTGTGCATATCAGCACATTCACGGCCGCAGCGAGCAAACTAATTCATCACCACCAGCATGCCGCTGCCCGACGGACTGTAAAGCGCCGTGCGGTAACGCAACAAACGGTTGCCATCGCTGCTCAAACCGCTGTTAGAGAGGTCGAAGGTGTGCTTGCACTTTGTACAGGTAAGCTGTTCGGGCGCACTCAGGGTGAGTTTGCGCGTGATAAGGTGTTGACTGTAACACACGGGACAAGCCAGGTCGTAGGCCATTATGGGGTACTGCATGTTCATGTCGGGCAGCGACGACTTGCCCACCACAAAACCCGCCACGCACTGTGGCTGACCATAGTTCTTGATTTCGGACGTGTAAGGATATGAACCCGACTGCGTGAATGTTTTGAAAAGGAAACTACTCGTGCCCAACTCTATGCAACACCATTGGCCATTGTTGTTCAACGCAGTGAACAGGGGCGCCACGTCGTTGGCATACGGAAACTTTAAGAAGGCGCGCTCATGGGCATAAGCATCGTCGGCCTCGTTGCTGCACGACGTGCAAACAAGCAGCACCGACAGAAGGGACATCAATATTTTACGCATGGCTTTAATTATAAATATGTACGTATGGAACTTGAACGGCAACACGCGTGTGCACAACACGTACTACACGGCATGAATGGCCACTACAATTTATTATTGTGCTATTTGTCAGCGCGCTGCACTTTTGCGCGTAGCGCACTGATAATCAGCATAGCAAAGCGTGCAGACAACCTCCGTTTTTATCTACACCACCATCTACACTAAAGTGAACGGCGGTGCGTTTACGGCGGCAATGGGAGGGCGGGAAAACAGCAACGGGAGGGCGAAAAAACAGTCGGAGCGACGTATTTTTCTACCTCCCGTTACAGCAAATCTGCCATACTTGCACACAAGCGGCACAATCACGTGCACTTGTGGCGAACCGCACTTGCACACAACTTGCAGTGCAGGCGAAGTGTAGATGTACCTACACACCGCAAGTGTATGATTACAAGCGACTTAGAGCCAATTAGAGTAGTGTGCAGACAGTTTTCAAAATTATACTTTTAAGTAGCGTGTATACACGCATCTACACATCTGCGAGCACGGCGTCACTCCTTAATTCGTATCACCAAATTAGAGATGATAGCCGCCAGACCGCCCGTGGTAATGCCTGATGAGAAAATGCTCTGCACCGTGCTGGGCAACTGGCTGAGAATTTCGGGTACAAGCTCAACACTCAAACCCAGCGAGAAGCTGATGGCCATGACCAAGGTAGCCTTGCGGTTGATTGTTTGCGAGGCAATGATGCGTATGCCAGCCGCAGCCACTGTGCCAAACATGAGCAAGGTGGCGCCACCCAACACGGGCGAAGGCATGAGCGAGAACACGATGCCCACAGCGGGGAACACACCCAGCAGCACCAACATGCCGGCTATGAAGTAGCCCACATAGCGACTGGCCACACCCGTGAGCTGTATCATGCCATTGTTCTGGGCAAAGATACTGTTGGGGAATGAGCAGAAGGCCAAGCCGGCTAACATTGAGTTGAAGCCATCGGCCAAGATGCCGCCCTGGGCACGGCGCATGAAGGTTTCGCCCTCGACTGGCTCGCCCGAAATGAGCGAATTGGCTGTAATGTCGCCATAAGCCTCAATGGAGGTGATGAGATATACCAAGCCCAAACCTATGATGGACGAGATGTCGAAACTAAAACCATACTTGAAGGGGTTGGGGTAGTTGAAGCCGCCATAGCTCTGCACTGATCCAAAGTCGACCATGCCGAGACTCCACGACACGGCATAACCCACAACGAGACCGATGACGATGGACCCCATGCGCAAGTAGCGGTTGCTGCTGCGATTGAAAAAGACAATGAGCACAAGCACAAGGGCTGCAATACCTACATTTTCAACAGAGCCAAAGGTGCCGGCAGCCTTGGCTGCCTCGCCACCACCACAGGCGCTGATGCCCACCTTGATGAGCGACATGCCTATAAGTGTGACCACTATGCCGCTGACCAAGGGGGTGATGACGCGGCGGGCATACTTGAGTATGCGGCTCACAAACATCTCGACCACCGAACCGGCCACTGTGGCACCAAACACGGCGGGTAGTCCGCCAGCCAAGCCTGCGGCTATGATGGGACCGATGAATGAGAAGCTGGTGCCTTGTATGCAAAGCAGACCGCAACCTACGGGGCCTATGCGGCGGCACTGAATGAAGGTGGCCACACCCGACACCATGAGTGACATGGACACAAGGAAACTGGTGGTGTCGGTGTCGAGCTTGAGCGCGCTGGCTATAATGAGCGGCGGGGTGACAATGGCCACGAATATGGCCAACAGGTGCTGGGCGGCGGCAAAGAGTGTCTCGCGCAAGGGCGGACGGTCATTGAGTCCGTATATCAAACCGCTCTTGGCCACTTCGGTCTGCTGGGTTGTTGTGTTATCTGTCGTAGCCATCGTCCTTTATTTTAATTTCGCAGTTGTCAAGACTTTCGATAATGGCGAGCGACTCTACATGAATGCCCATGTGACGCAGTTCGTCGCCGCCGTGCTGGAAGGCTTTTTCTATCAAGAAGCCCATGCCCACGAGTTCGGCACCGGCCTGATCTACCAATTCGAGTATGCCCTTGGCGGCATTGCCATTGGCCAGAAAGTCGTCGATGAAGAGTACTTTGTCGCCCTTGCACAGGTAGTCGCTGCTCACGCACACATCGTAAGAGCGCTGCTTGGTAAACGAGAATACCTTGGTGGCAAGCATATGCTCCATGGTGCTGGGGGTCTTTTTCTTGGCAAACACTACGGGCAGCTCGAGCAGATAGCCTACCATGATGGCGGGGGCTATACCGCTGGCCTCAACGGTGATAATTTTGTTGATGTCGGTGCTGGCAAAACGGCGTACAAACTCTACAGCCATTGATTTCATCAAGATGGGGTCCATCTGATGGTTGATAAAGTTATCGACTTTCAAAATGCCTCCTTCAAAGCATTTGCCGTCGCGCAGAATACGTTCTTTAAGGGCTTTCATGACTTACTTATTGAAGTTTCGGATTTAACGAGGGCGGGCTGAAAGCCCAATGGAGCACATAGCCCAGGGCAAGCGAAGCGACACCCTGGGGTTCCCGCA
>ERZ1023666.338-NODE-338-length-20528-cov-17.853759_pt1 | contig 20528 bp, 23 predicted proteins | sample MGYA00380341_ERZ1023666 | MGnify/ENA primary metagenome ERZ1023666 (study PRJEB33179, sample SAMN07448983) | human gut metagenome | biome: Human-gut; feature: Human associated habitat; material: Faeces | host: Homo sapiens | place: India: Bhopal | collected...
GTCTGGAGCTTGTCCATAGCCCACGGCAACACCTCCTCCTCGTTGTAGCATGGAATCACCACGCATATACGAGCCGTAGGCTTGTTTGCATCTGAAGGTTGGTTTAAGGTTTCAGGTTTCATTTTTTCAAGTCCTTTTCTTTAAAATGCCTGTTCCACTACAGTTTTCAGTCCCTTAATCTTTACTCCCGTGGCTTTCTTCACCACCGAGCGCACTTTGCTGTTGTCCACAGCCACATAGGCATAGCGTTCGTACACGTCGATGCGTCCTATGTCCGCGCCTTTGAGTCCGCATATCTTGCAAAGGAAACCAAGGATGTCGCCCTTTGATATCTTGTCCTTCTTGCCCTTGCCTATGTATAGCGTAGCCATACGTGGAGGCAGAGGAGCAGCCGAAGTCTCGGGCACATTATATTCCTCGGTAGATTCTTTCACGTATTCGGGCAGATGCTCCTCCGGACCAATAATCATGAAGGCTTTGCCCGTCGACTCCCATCGTCCGGTACGTCCCACACGGTGGATATATTCATCCTCGCCCACAGGCAAGTTGTAGTGTATCACGTTGTTTACTTCGGGAATGTCCAGTCCGCGTGCGGCAAGGTCGGTGCCTACAAGCACTCTTACCGACTGGTTGGCAAAGCGGTAGACAGCCTCCTCTCTCTGCTTCTGGTCGAGAGCGCCATGCAGACTGCTCACGGCGAAACCCTCGTCGGCAAGGAATCGGCTCACGCGCTCCACACCGTCGCGATAGTTCATGAACACAATCGTCTGCTCGTCGCCGAAGCTGCACAACATCTTTGCCAATATAGGCAGCTTGTCCTTCTCGGGCGACTTAACCGTATAGAGTCCGATGCGGTCGGGCGTCTGTTCCTCGTCGATGCGGTAGTCCACACGCTCTGTGCGTCCCATGCGCACAAACGAAGGCATCTCCTCGGCATCTGTGGCAGAAAGCAGGATGCGACGCTCCACATTGGGCAGACTCTCCACAGCCTTCTGCATCTCGGCACGGAAACCCATGCGCAAGCACTTGTCAAACTCGTCGATAACGAGCCACTTCACGTTGTCTACCGAGAAGTTGAGCTTGTCGATATGGTCGTTCAGTCGTCCCGGGGTGCAGAACACAATCTGTGGCCGGGTACGCATGATGGTGCGATGCTCGTCCATTGTTGGGCGTCCTCCGTAGAGGCATTCCGAGCGCAGTCCGCTGCCCATGCGTCTGAACACAACGGTCGACTGCATGGCGAGTTCGCGTCCCGGCACAACCACCACGGCTTGCACCTCGGCCACCTTGGGGGCGAGACGCGAGGCGATGGGCAACAGATAGGCAAGGGTCTTTCCGCTGCCCGTAGGAGCGAGCACCACCACGTCGCGGTCGGAATGGAGCACAGCGTCGATAGTGTCGTGCTGCATGGCGTTGAGTTCTTCGATATGCAGCTTTTGTAGTGTGTTGTCTATATTCATAAATTCGTTTTGTTCTTAAAAATACATTTCTATCAAGAGGAAAAACTCTCATTAGAAGCTCATTTCTATCAAGAGGAAATATTCTTATTAGAAGTTCATTTCTTTCGATAGGATATTCTCCAGTTTCTCAGCCGACAGTCGCAGCTGGAAGTTGCCCTTTATGGCAACGCTAATGCCTCCCGTCTCCTCCGACACAACCACGGCTATGCAGTCGCTGTCCTGCGAGATGCCGAGAGCGGCACGGTGGCGCAATCCCAATTCCTTTGGAATGTCATGGTTGTGTGACACGGGCAGGATGCATCCTGCCGCCCTTATTCGCTTACCCGTGATGACCATAGCACCATCGTGCAGCGGCGAGTTCTTGAAGAAGATGTTCTCAATGAGTCGTTGGTTGATGCGTGCGTCAATCAGGTCGCCCGTGTCCACGATGTCGTCAAGGCGTATGCCTCGCTCTATCACGATGAGTGCTCCCACCTTGCCGCGCGACATGTCCATGCACGCCATCACGATGGGTATCACGGTCTCCTTGTCCACAGTCTCCTGCTTCGACTTGCCGCTTATGAAGAATTTAGCCACGGCGGCAAACCTCTGGTGGGCTCCGAGTGAGTAGAGGAATCGTCGTATCTCTTCCTGGAAGAGCACGATGAGGCCAATCACTCCCACCGACACCAGTTTGTCCATGATTGCCCCCAAGAGGCGCATCTCAAGCACCTGGCTCACAAACAGCCACACAAGCACAAACACGATGATGCCTATGAAGACGTTGAGCGAGCGGCTCTCCTTCATCAGTCTGTAGATGTAGTAGAGCATCAGGGCGACAAGCAGTATGTCGATAATGTCTTTTATTCCGAAATCAAACATATTGGAGTTTTGAGTTTTGAATTTTGAGTTTTGAATTATCGGCGGAGCCGATTTTGAGTTTTGAGTTTTGAATTTTGAGTTTTGAGTTTTGAGTTGTCGGCGGAGCCGATTTTGAATTATGAATTATGAATTATGAATTTTGAATTATTGCCCAACCAATTCAAAATTGAACAATTCCTAATCGGCTCTGCCGACAACTCAAAACTCAAAATTCAAAACTCAAAATCGGCTCTGCCGATAATTCAAAATTCAAAACTCAAAACTCAAAATTCAAAACCGCTCCGCAATTTTGCAAACTTCCACCGCCTCCATCACATCATGCACTCTCAGAATCGACGCTCCCTTCATCAGGGAAATTGTGTTGAGGGCAGTAGTGCCGTTGAGCGAAGTGGTAGGGTCGCCGCCGATGAGTTTGAATATCATGCTCTTGCGCGAGATGCCCACGAGCACGGGCAGTTCGAGTTCGAGCAACTGTTCGGCATGGCTCATAATCTCGTAGTTCTGCTCAAGAGTCTTGCCGAAGCCATAGCCAGGGTCGAGGATGATGTCCTTGGCTCCAAGGTCGCGCAGGCGTTGCACCTCAGCCGCAAAGTTCTTCATCATCTGCTTGAGCGTGGGCTGTACCGACATTAGTATATACGGCACTCTGAGCTTGGCAACAGTTTCAAACATGTCGCCCTCCTCGTGAATGGCCTGTCCCACGATGCCCGTGAGTCCACCCTCCGACACATCGTTGATGATGTCGGCTCCAAACTCCTCCACGCATTTGCGGGCCACAAGCGGGCGATAGGTGTCAACGCTTATTATGGCGTCGGGCTGCTCCCGGCGCACTATATGCAAGGCGCGTCGCAGTCGCTCGGTCTCTTCCTCCACGCTCACCACTTCGGCTCCTGGACGTGTGGAGAAGGCTCCCACGTCAATTATGCGTCCGCCCTCCTCGATGATCTGGTTGGCGCGGTTGGCAATCTCAGTCTCAGTCTGTTTGCGGCTACCTGAGTAGGACGAGTCGGGTGTGGCGTTGAGTATGCCCATCACCATGGGGCGCGCGAGGTCTATGAGCTGACCACGAACGTTTATAGTATATTCCATTATTATGTTTTTTTCTGTCTTATGTGTTATGCAAATTACGCAATAATTCTCGAAACCGCCAAATTATTTGAAACAAAAAGCCTACAACTTGAAATAAATATATTACTTTTGCAAATACTTAACACATCATAGAATGCAAAGAACGGGAATATTCGTGGGGTCGTTCGACCCCTTTACCATTGGTCACGACTCCGTGGTGAGACGTGCCGTTAAGCTGTTCGACAGGCTTGTCATTGGCGTGGGCGTGAACGAGTCGAAACGCTACATGCTCCCGGCTGAGGAGCGTGTGGAGGCTATAAGGCGGCTCTATAGCGGCGACGAGCGCATAAGCGTGGAGCAGTATAGCGACCTTACTGTTGACTTTGCCCGCCGCATGGGGGCTGAGTTCATAGTCAAGGGAGTGCGCTCGGTGAAGGACTTTGAGTTTGAGCGCGACCAGGCCGACATCAACCGCCGCCTTACGGGCATCGAGACCGTATTGCTCTATGCCGAGCCTGGCATGGACTGCATCTCGTCGTCGGTAGTGCGCGAGCTTACCCATTTCGGGCGCGACTGCAGCATGTTCCTGCCCAAGCCATAACAACAATCAAATTCATGAACATCAAAAAACATTAAGCATTATGATAACATATAATGTAGACGGCGTGAAAATGCCGAAGATTAAGAAGCGCGACACCTCGGCATGGATACGTGCCGTGGCTGCCACCTACAACCTCAAAGTGGGTGAGATAGGCTATATGTTTGTCGACGACGAGAAGATTCTCGAAGTCAACAACGAGTATCTTGGTCATGATTACTACACCGACGTGATTACGTTCGACTACGACGAGCCGGGCATTGTGAGCGGCGACATAGTAATCTCGCTCGACACCGTGCGCACCAATGCCGAGCAGTTTGGTAAGGAATACGACGACGAACTTCATCGCGTCATCATCCATGGCATTCTGCATCTTTGCGGAATCAACGACAAGGGTCCGGGCGAACGCGAGATTATGGAGGCTGAAGAGAACAAGGCGCTGGCGTTGCTTAAGGAAATGAAAAGCAAGAAGGAGATTTAAGGCAAGAATATTCCTTGAAATAAAAACAATAAAAACAAATGTTGGCTAAGTGCTGTTTTGCAGCTCTTAGCCAACATTTGTTTTTATTGTGCGCTATTCTGCATAGTCTTCAATTCTTTATCGGTCATCTGTACATATATAGAAACACCATAGATGGTTGTTCCATCTGCACTCTTATTTTTGTCAATTAACATATTTTTAAGACAGAGGATGCAACATCCCGAACGAATCCCGAACGAATCCCGAACGAATCCCGAACGGATCCCGAAGGAAGCGTAGCTCCATTCGTTTCCATAAAAAGATAGCACATTTGCATTAATAAAGCCAGTTTTTTGTTTCAGTTGTTTCAGATTTCAGTTGGTTGTTTCAAATGTTTCATTTCGCCATGTCGTTAATAATTAATGTTTTACCGTGTGTTATGGAGAAATCTTTATATGTTGAAACAAAATGAAACAACTGAAATTTTGCGGATGAGAAAACAATTTATAATTTTGCGTCAGAAAATAAGCAAAAGTTAAAGTATTCACTAAAAATATTAGACAATGAACAAAACGCTAAAAAACAAGATTGTCAACGGAACCATAGATTTCGTAATCTTTATAGTTGTCTTCTGTATAATAGAGGCAATCATCGACATTGTCATGGGCTGGGACTTATGGGATCTTTCAAGCAGAACTACAGGTCAAGCCCTGACCATCATCAGCATTGCATGTGCCGTAAACAGCTTGGTGTTTACCATTATCGGACACTACCGCAGCAAGCGGTACAAAAAGAATATTGACGAACAATATGGCAAGCTGTTTGACGAAGCGGGAATATAAGTCCTACTAAGTGGGAATATAATTTCCGAGGAACATTAATAAATAAAAATCAACATTCAATCGTATGGAAAACATTTTTAATTTTTTATTCAACAACACTTATTTTCTTTTAATCTGCATCGTATTATGTTGTGTAGACTATTATATTTGGCAACGCAAGCTTGCTAAAAGCAGTACTAATGGCACAGAAATGGTGCTACAGAAAATGGTGAAAGCTACACAATTGTTGACTTATCTTACAGTCTCGGCTTTGATAGCCTTTCACTTCTCTGTGGTGTCGTTGACGTTTAGTGCCCTCGCTTTATTGTCAGGAGTCCTCTCTCTCTTCTCCTGCCATAAAGCGGGCTGCAGCAAGGATGTTATAAGAATATATGCCGAGATGGCTTTGATTCTTGTAGGAAATGTTGTTATGTATTATCGTTCAACACTCCATATTTTGCATTGAAATTATTAATTATGTTCTAAATCTTAAGAAAGTCAAGTAAAAAACAGCCTTTATATTGTGAAAATGTCCACAATATAAAGGCTGTTTTTCATGCCGCGGCAATTCAAATGTCATAAATCCATTTGTTGGCGTTGGTCCATCGCCAAACAGTAGTGCGCGATATGTCCACCACGTTGTTAATCTGCGGACCCGTCAGTCCGATACGCATCAGATAGCACATTTGCATTTGCTGCTCGCTTAGGTTGCCGTCGCGGCTCACGAGCGAGTCCTTGAAGTCGGGATAGAGGCTGTTGACAGCAGAGTAGAGCTGTTGCCATTCCGTGGCAGAGAGTTTCTTCTTGCCCTCAGCCGACTTTCTCACAGCCTCCACCACATCGCTTGCCGAGTCCTCAAGCTCGGCTTTGTGTAGCATCTGCATTAGTTGTTCGCTCTGCTTCATCTTGTCGTTGAGCCTCTTCTGGGTGGTTTCGAGCAGTTGCTCGTTGTGCTGAAGCTCCTCGCTGATTTCCTTCATCTTCTGCTCCTTGGCTGCTATCTCGCTTTGTGCTGAAGCCAACTGTTGCTCCTTTAGCAGAGTATTCTTCTTGATGTCGCGCATTTGAGCCTTCACGGAGTTCAGACTGTCGGTAAGGGCAAGTTGCCTTCTGAGCGTGATGTTCTTTTTGCGCATATAGAAAATTACGAATGCCAAGGTGAGCAATACTGCTGAGAAGCCAATAGTCAACGCAATACGCAGATACATAGTGCGTTCACTCTCCATCTTCTGCATACGCGATTGGTCGAGATGGTACTTGTATTTGTTGTTGACCGTTGCAGCCAGTTCCGAGCTCTTGGCAAAGTCAAGCTTTTCGGACAGACGTATAAATTCTGCTCCATACTTTATAGCTTTTTCTTTATTACCTTTTTTTGAATAGATATGAAAAAGTGCTTTTGTTGCATCGTACATAGAGTGTTCATTCTTTTTCTCGTTGAGAATACGCTCATAACATGCGATTGCAGAGTCTGTCTGATTGATGAATTCAAAGTAGAAGCCATAAATAATAAGGACATAGGCATCCATGCGTTTTAGTTTTCTCTTCTTTATAAGATTATAGCATTCGTTGGCTTTGTCTTTGAGCTTTAAGTCGGTATATGAACATAAAACGATATAAATAAAATTATCCTCATTGGCATTCTTTTCTTCTTTTAGCCAATCGAAGGCTTCGTCTAAATAACGAGCACCTTCCTTTTTTCTGTTTACCTCAATAAGGGTAGTAGCTAAATGTATTAGAGTATTAATCCTCATATCGTTTAGCTTTTTTGATAAAGAGTATTCTTTTTGTGCCATTTTCAATGTCGTAGCTTTGTCTGTCACATTGTCAAAAAGATAATATAGATTGGAATATGTATTTCTTAAAATGGTAGAGTCGCATTCTCTTTTATCTCTTACCGCCTCAATTGATTTGTAGAAATTCTCTATACCACGTGGAGTGTCGTCCAAGTCGCGATACACGCTACCTGCATAGTAGTAGACCTCCTGCTTGTCTTTTACAGTTCCGTTTTCCTCGAAATATTTCACCAAATTTTCTATCGTTCTGTTGGATGTATGAGGAATATAGCTTTTGTCTTCAAGGCGTATTTTCAGCAAGTCGTATTTCATCATGGCATATTCCGACGCATTTCTCGCATCTACATAAATGGAGTCGAGCATCTTCAGGGCCAAAGTCGGATTCTCATCGCCTACAGTCTTGATCTGGTCCATCTTTGACAATAAACTGTTGTCTTTGCATGAAATGCAAAGAAATAAAATTGTTATTATTAATGTGATAAATCTATACATGTGTAAATTATTTATATGTTTGAGAAACAGTTTGCAAAGATAAATAAAAAAATGGCTTTTACAATCAATAATTACTGAATTTTTGTTTCACTATGTTTCATTTTGATATTTCTAATGTTAATGACTTTATTTTGTTAACTAATTGTAAATTAGGATATTGTAATTTTCTATTAGAAAAATTTAGTGTCATGAAACAAGATGAAACAATCGAAATTTTGAAGATGAAAAAACAAATTATAATTTTGCAACTGAAAAAAATAGAAAAAATGAAAAATATAAGATGGATTTTCGGACTTGCTTTGATATTATCATTGCATTGTCCAATGAACGTTTTCGCAAAGGGAGCTATGGAATATGTATGGCTCACATATTGTGTACCACCAGGTGCTGTAAAGAAAACAAAAGATCCAATTCGGGTCCCTTCACAAATTCCTATTGAGGTAGGTATTTCACAAGAAGAGGGTTGTATGTATATTAGTAGCATGTCAGATATGCATGTTGAGTATTATATATGTGATAGTAATAATATATTATTGTTACATGATAGTTGTGATAGTTCTTCGTTGACTTGGGCAATTATTGATGTTAATAGTCTTTCACGAGGAATTTACTATTTATACTTAAATGTAAATGGTGCTGTATATAGAGGCGAAATTCAAATAAAGTAAACAAATAATTATAATTTAAATTTATCAGTTATGAAGAACTTATTTATTTTTATGTTGGGGATTCTCCTGTGTTGTTCATGCTCATCTTATGAGTCGAGTCGTGATATTGAAATGTCTGTATCTGATAAGAATCATAATGAAGCTCAGTTTGTGTCCGTTAATAGCCAGATGGACTCTCTCAATTATTCGATGTTCAATGATGATGTCCAAACAAGAGGACTAAAGGGCATTTGGAAAAAATTGTTTGCGGTAGTAATTGCAGATGCTTCTGGTGCTATTTTTGGTCTCAAATATATTCCTGGTACTAATGGTGCTGTTGGCGCAATTGCTGCATCTGGTTTAGCCGCAGTAGTTGGTAGTGATAGAATTTCATTCAATGCACCCGTAAGTAGAACATTGATGTCAGATTCCGTACAAATGAATCCAAGTAACATAGCTCTATCGACTTATATAATACCGTCCAAAAGAGGAAATAATATCATTATGTCAAAAATGGATAGTATTGGTTATTTCCACAATAAAGTATTGATGGAATTAAAAGAGTCTTTGACTCCTAATGGGTTTGTAATGGATACTTTATTTGCTAAAGTTGCTGATGTAACATGTGAATATTACGGTGAACCAGCAGAGAAAGTTAGGAAGTCTTTAAACGATAATCGAATTTTTTTTGATAAGTTAGTCCGTTTGGAAAAAACCGTATTGAACGAATGTGATGATATTCATGGACTTGTTGATGCTTGGAAAAAACAATTTCCAGAACAAAGGCAAGAATTGGATACTATGGAAAAATTTTTAAATGGTATAGCTCATTTAAAGGTGGAAGAGAATGATGGTGAATATCTTAATAAGGTGTTAGAGATTATTGACAATTCAAATTTTGATGATAATAAGAAAAGTGAGCTTAGAAGTGCTTTTATTGTTGGAAATGCAAGTTATCAGTTATGGAATACAGAAAAATAAAGATCTTTTTAGTGCTGTTTATAACTGCATTATGTGGCAGTTCAGCTTTTGCGCAAACATCGGATGAAAAGTCAATTCCTCTTCATGTGGAAGTAAGTTTGGAGACAGGCACGGAAAACAAGGGAATTATGCCTTCAAGTGCGGTTATGGACCTTGGTTATAATATCCGTAGATTCTCCATTCATGCAGCCGCCCAGGCCGACATGTTCCAACCTAAGGAGGGTAGCACTCATGATTATAACCGTTCGAGAAACATTGGTGGAGGCATAGGATATGTTATATTTCCTGAAGACAAAACCAATCTGGGCGTTTTTGAAGTAAGAGCTTTGGTTACGACATCAGTCGGTAGTAGCGATTTCAACAATACATCCTATAAGTTGGGAATCCATTGGTATGGATATTCTTCCACAAGAAAGGTGTTGCCAATGGTGAGTGTTGGCTATACTATAAAAGACTTCAGAGAAAAATCTTTGCCTTCAAACAGGGGAATGTACCTGGCATTAGGTTTTAGGTTTTAAATATAAAGGAGAATACACTTAGGTAAGCATCTCTTCATTATTGCTTGATTTCTGACTTTTTGACACGAAACTGCGCGTCAGAAAGTATAAACCCACGATAATAATAAATGTATTGATAGAAAATGCAAAAAATATTTGTACACGTTGCAGAAAATTAGTAATTTTGCATCGTTCAGTGGAATGAGGGGCTCCGAGAGAGCTCCTCATTTTTTATTCTCTAATATATATATATGATAGACAAAAACACCGTAAAAAGTATCGTGAATGAGTGGCTCGACGGCAAGGAGTACTTTCTTGTCGACATCGAAGTAAGCCCCGACGACCGTATCGTTGTGGAAATCGACCATGCCGACGGCGTGTGGATTGAGGACTGCGTAGAACTGAGCCGTTACATCGAAGACCACCTGAGCCGCGACGAGGAAGACTATGAACTCGAAGTGGGCTCCGCCGGACTTGGACAGCCTTTCAAAGTGCCGCAGCAATACCATTGCTTCGTGGGCAAGGAAGTGGAGGTGCTCGACGCCGACGGCAAGAAATACAAAGGCGTGCTGAAGAGCGTTGATGGCAACGACTTCACAGTAGCGGTGCAGGAGAAGCAGAAGGTGGAAGGCAAAAAACGCCCGCAGCTCGTCGAGGTGGACAAGGCTTTCCTCATGGACAAGGTGAAATATACAAAATACTTAATAAATTTCAAATAAGCTATGGCAGCAGCAAAGAAAGACGATGTAGTGAGCATGTTCGACTCGTTTAAGGAATTTAAAGAGACCAAGAACATCGACCGTACCACTCTTGTGAGCGTTCTGGAGGAGAGCTTCCGCAACGTTCTGGCTAAGATTTTCGGAAGCGACGAGAACTTCGACGTGATCGTGAACCCCGACAAGGGCGACTTTGAGATCTACCGCAACCGCGTGGTTGTGGCCGACGGCGAGGTGGAGGACGAGAACAAGCAGATTGCCCTTAAGGAGGCACGCAAGATTGAGCCCGACTATGAGGTGGGCGAGGACGTGTCGGAGCGTGTGGAGTTCGCCAAGTTCGGACGACGCGCAATCCTTAACTTGCGACAGACTCTTGCCTCAAAGATTCTTGAGCTTGAGCACGACTCTCTCTACAATAAATATAAGGACCGTGTGGGACAGATCATCGCAGCCGAGGTTTACCAGGTGTGGAAGCGTGAGGTGCTCGTGGTTGACGACGAGAACAACGAGCTTATCCTTCCTAAGGCAGAGCAGATTCCTGCCGACCAGTATCGCAAGGGCGAGACCATACGTGCCGTCATTGAGCGTGTGGACAACGAGAACAACAATCCTAAGATTATACTCTCGCGCACAAGCCCCACTTTCTTGCAGCGTCTCTTGGAGGCTGAGGTGCCCGAGATTGCAGAGGGTGCCATCGCCATCCGCCGCATAGCACGTATGCCGGGCGAGCGTGCCAAGATTGCCGTTGAGAGCTTCGACGAGCGCATCGACCCTGTAGGAGCCTGTGTGGGCGTGAAGGGTAGCCGTGTGCACGGCATCGTGCGCGAGCTTTGCAACGAGAACATCGACGTAATCAACTATACAGCCAACACCAAGCTCTTCATCCAGCGTGCACTCTCGCCCGCCAAGGTGTCGAGCATCAACATCGACGAGGAGAACAAGAAGGCTGAGGTTTATCTCAAGCCTGAGGAAGTGAGCCTTGCCATCGGACGTGGTGGTATGAACATCAAGCTCGCCTCGATGCTCACAGAATACACCATCGACGTGTTCCGCGAGGTAAACGGCGACGAGGCCGACGAGGATATCTACCTCGACGAGTTCTCCGACGAGATCGACCAGTGGGTTATCGACGCCATCAAGGGCATCGGTCTCGATACTGCCAAGGCTGTGCTCAACGCACCGCGTGACATGCTCGTTGAAAAGGCCGACCTTGAGGAGGAGACCGTGGACAACGTGCTGAAGGTGCTGCGCGCTGAGTTCGAGAATTAAGTAGATACAACCAATAAGGGAGCTTCTGAATCCGCACGGATGGCAGGGACTCCCTTAGCGAGTATCTAAACAGTAACATTTTTCAAATAAAAATCAAGCAAGAAAAGTGAAGGTGTAAGAACGAGAATACCCCTTTCTTTTTTTACTCTTTTACTTTTAAAACGACAGAATATGAGCATCAGGTTAAACAAAGCATTACGAGAGCTGAACATAGGACTCCAGACGGCAGTGGAGTTCCTCGAAAAGAAAAGCGAACTGGGAGAGGTGAAGGCTGAGCCGAGCTTCAAACTGAGCGACGCGCAGTATGCTGCGCTCCAAGGTGCGTTCCAGCAGGACAAGGAGGTTCGCTCGCAAGCCGAGAAACTCTTGCAGAAGAAGCCGAAAGAAAAGAAGACTAAGGAGGACAACAACGCACAGGGCTCTTCTAAGTCGGCTTCCAGGCAGCAGTATAAGCCGCTTGGCAAAATCGACCTTGACAGCGTGGGAAAGAAACCATCCAACGCTAAGACCGCTAAAACTGAGGCTCGAAAGGAGACTCAGGCGAAGACTGCTGCCGTCAGTCAGAAGCCTACAAATACCAACAACACCAACACGCCACATAAGCCGGCGGCTGCCGATGTGAAAGTGGACAAGACGGATAATAAAAAAAATCAGAAGCCTGTGGTTCAGAACAAAGAGCACAACAAACAAGAGAAGAAAGAGTCGAAACCGGTAGCTGCTACACAGACTGCCGCTACAAAGACCGCCGACGCTGCAAAGACGCAGCCGGCAGAAACAACAAAGTCAGAAACTACCCTGTTCACTACAAAGAGCGAGAAGAAAATGCTCAACACACCGAAGGTGAACGTTCTCGGCAAAATCGACCTGTCGACGCTCAACCAGAGCACTCGCCCAAAGAAGAAGTCGAAGGAGGAGAAGCGTAAGGAGCGCGAGGAGAAGTCGCAGCAGCAAAGAGGCGACAAGAAGAAGCGCGAGCGCATCAACAAGGTGCGCGTGGACATCAACGCAGCTTCCAACCAGCCTGGTGGCGGCAACGGTGGCAAGCAGAACAACAACGGCAACGCCGGTTCAAGCAACAAGAACAAGAAGAAGAACCGCAACCGTGGCGGACAGCAGAAGCCTGCTGAAGTGAGCGACGAGGACGTTGCACGCCAGGTGAAGGAGACACTCGCACGCCTCACCAACAAGCAGAATCAGACCAAGAAGGGTGCCAAGTACCGTAAGGAAAAGCGCGAGGCTGCCCAGGAGAAGATGAACGAGGAGCGTCGCGAGGAGAAGAAGGAGAGCAAGACACTTAAGTTGACTGAGTTCGTTACCGTGTCGGAATTGGCTACGATGATGAACGTGAGCGTCAACCAGGTTATCGGAACGCTCATGAGCGTGGGTATCATGGTGTCTATCAACCAGCGTCTCGACGCCGAGACCATCAACCTCGTTGCCGAGGAGTTCGGCTTCAAGACCGAATATGTGAGCGCAGAGGTGCAAGAGGCCATTACCGAGGCTGAGGACGACGAGAACGACCTCGTGCCGCGTGCCCCGATTGTTACTGTGATGGGTCACGTAGACCATGGTAAGACTTCGTTGCTCGACTATATACGCAAGACCAACGTTATCGCCGGCGAGGCTGGCGGTATCACACAGCACATTGGTGCCTACCACGTGCAGCTTGAGGACGGTAGAAAGATCACGTTCCTCGACACTCCGGGCCACGAGGCGTTTACCGCTATGCGTGCCCGTGGTACTCAGGTGACCGACGTTGCCATCATCATCATCGCTGCCGACGACGCCGTGATGCCTACTACCAAGGAGGCTATCGCACATGCACAGGCTGCCAACGTACCTATGGTGTTTGCTATCAACAAGATAGACAAGCCGGGTGCCAACCCCGACCGTGTGCGCGAGGAACTCGCTGCCATGAACCTCCTTGTTGAGGACTGGGGCGGCAAGTACCAGTGTCAGGAGATTAGTGCCAAGAAGGGTCTGCACGTGAGCGAGCTTCTTGAGAAGGTGCTTCTCGAGGCTGAGATGCTCGACCTCAAGGCCAATCCTAACCGCAAGGCTACAGGCTCTATCATCGAGTCGTCGCTCGACAAGGGCCGTGGCTATGTGTCTACAGTACTCGTGTCTAACGGTACGTTGCGCGTGGGCGACAACCTTATCGCCGGAACATCATGGGGCCGCATCAAGGCTATGTTCAACGAGCGCAACCAGCGCATCGAGAGCGCAGGACCTTCAGAGCCAGCCATCATCCTTGGCTTGAACGGCGCGCCTACAGCAGGCGACTCGTTCCACACCTTGGAGACTGAGCAGGAGGCACGCGACATCGCCAACAAGCGTATGCAGCTTCAGCGCGAGCAGGGCTTGCGCACACAGAAGCGTCTCACACTCTCGGATATCTCTCATCGTATCGCTCTTGGATCGTTCAAGGAGCTTAACATCATCGTTAAGGGTGATACCGACGGTTCTATCGAGGCTTTGTCCGATTCGTTCATCAAGCTCTCTACCGAGAAGATCAAGGTGAACGTCATCCACAAGGCTGTGGGTCAGATTTCAGAGAGCGACGTTACTCTTGCCGATGCTTCGGATGCTATCATCGTGGGCTTCCAGGTGCGTCCTTCGGCTGCTGCCCGCAAGCTTGCCGAGCAGGAGGGTGTTGAAATCAACACTTACTCAGTAATCTACGACGCTATCGACGATGTTAAGTCTGCCATGATTGGTATGCTCGATAAGGTTAAGAAGGAGGTTATCACCGGTCAGGTTGAGGTGCGCGAGGTTTACAAGATCTCTAAGGTCGGAACCGTTGCCGGAGCTTACGTTGTCGAGGGTAAGGTTCACCGTACCGACAAGGCTCGCGTTGTGCGCGACGGCATCGTGGTTCACACAGCCGATATTGCTGCCCTCAAGCGCTACAAGGACGACGTTAAGGAGGTTGCCGCCAACTTCGAGTGTGGTATCTCGCTCGTCAACTTCAACGACATCCAGCAGGGTGACATTCTGGAGACCTTCACCGAGATTGAGGTTAAGCAGACTCTGTAACGAATTGACAATGTAATTGATAAACAAATAATGACTCGCTATATGTCTTTTTCAAAAGAATATATAGCGAGTCTTTTTGTATTCTCAATAATATAAAGCGGTCCTCGTTATCTCTTTGTTGCATCTTTTTATTATAAATTCTTTGCCATGTCGGCAAATAGCAGTACCTTTGCATCTGATTTCAAAAACAAGTATAACCATGTGGAAGAATTTGGCTGCTTGCAACCACACTAAAAAATGCTAAAACTGCAACGTCCGACCGCATGTGCTATGCGTATCGCCAACGGTTTGGCGGCATGGAATAATGATAATAGCATAATGTGTAGGACAGCGGTAATTGGTGTTTTTCCACTGTTTTTTAATTTTAAAATTTGGAAAAAATGAATTATCTTTTTTCATCAGAATCAGTTTCAGAGGGTCATCCCGACAAAGTCGCCGACCAGATTTCCGACGCTCTGGTCGATCAGTTTCTCGCCTACGACGAGCACGCTCATTGTGCAATCGAGTCGTTTGTGACTACTGGCCAGGTAGTTATCATGGGTGAGGTGCGCTCAGGAGTTTACATCGACTTGCAGGCCATCGCACGCAAGACCATCAACCAGATTGGCTATTCCAAGTCGGAGTATCAGTTCGACGGCAACTCATGTGGTGTGCTTACTGCCATCCACGAGCAGAGCGACGACATCAACCGTGGTGTGAGCCGTGCCGAGGAAGAGGAGCAGGGAGCCGGCGACCAGGGAATGATGTTCGGCTACGCCACCAACGAGACCGAGAACTACATGCCTGTGACTCTCGACCTCGCACAGCTCATCATGCGTGTGCTTGCCGACATTCGCAAGGAAGGTAAGGAGATGACTTATCTGCGTCCCGACTCAAAGAGCCAGGTGACAGTAGAGTACTCAGAGGAGGGCATTCCCCAGCGCATCGACACAATCGTGGTGAGCACACAGCACGATGAGTTTGACAACGACGACGAGCGTATGCTTGCCAAGATTAAGGAGGATGTGCTCAATATCCTTATGCCTCGCGTTAAGGCAGAGATTCACAGCGAGAAGGTGCTGGCTCTCTTCAACGACGACATCAAGTACTTTGTCAACCCTACTGGCAAGTTTGTTATCGGTGGTCCTCACGGCGATACTGGTCTCACAGGCCGCAAGATTATCGTAGACACATACGGTGGCAAGGGCGCACACGGCGGTGGAGCATTCTCCGGCAAGGACCCTTCAAAGGTTGACCGTTCGGCTGCCTATGCCGCACGCTATATTGCCAAAAATATGGTGGCTGCCGGAGTGGCAGACGAGATGCTTGTGCAGGTGAGCTACGCAATTGGTGTGGCAGAGCCGGTGAACATCTATGTGAACACCTACGGACGCTCACGCGTTAACATGAGCGACGGCGAGATAGCACAGAAGATAGAGAAACTCTTTGATCTTCGACCAAAGGCTATCGAGCGTACACTCAAATTGCGTCAGCCTATCTACCGCGAGACAGCAGCCTACGGACACATGGGCCGCAAGAATGAGGTGGTGGAGAAGACATTTAACTCGCGCTATCACGAGACTAAGGTGATGAAGGTGGAACTCTTCACATGGGAGAAACTCGACCGTGTGGACGACATCAAGAAAGAGTTTGGACTGTAAATCAAAGCATTACAGTTGGAATATTGACAATTGACAATAATTGATATTATGAACGTAACTGACTCCATTCACTCCGAGGAGATAATTCTCGGCGAAGACGGACTGCCGGTGGCAGCGAAACAACAACCGCGCCAGCATTATCAGCCCACGCCCGCACAGGTGCTCTCGTGGCTGCCTAAGAATGCTACGCCCGAGCAGCAAGACTCCGCTATACAGGCACACATAAAGCCATCGGAGATAACGTGGAGTCAGCAGCCAGACACGCTCCACTTGCCCGGACAAACAGCCGGGCATTCGTGGCGCGATGTCAATATGCCCAAGTACTACCGTGAGTCCTACTTCACGGGTAAGCCTTGGTTTCACCCCGACCTCTTTGGCGGACGACTTGGTGTGGCGGGTGACCCAGTGCCTTATGGCATTGCACGCGACAACGTGATAACAGCCATGTTGCTCTTCTGCTTCATTCTCGCAGCCGTTGCCTACGCCAAGTCAAAGCGGTTTATACTGCGCCAGGCAAAGGACTTCTTCCGTCCGCCCCACAGCGACAAGACTACCTCCATAACCGAGACATCAAGCGAGCTGCGTTTCCAGTTCTTCCTGGTGTTGCAGAGTTGTCTGCTCTTCGCACTCATATTTTTCTTCTACGTGCAGTTACGTGTCACCGACACGTTCATCATCGACCAGTATCAGGTGATAGGCATCTTCGCACTTATCAATTTGGGCTACGTGCTTGTAAAGTCGGCTGTTTATTGGCTTGCGGGATGGGTGTTTTTCGACAGGCGCAGCAACGACCTATGGATGAAGTCGCTGCTATTCATCATAGCCATGGAGGGCGTGTGTCTATTCCCGGTGGTGGTGCTTCAGGCTTATTTCGAAATGCCTGTCGAGACGACGCTCGTATGCACGGGAGTCGTGATAGCTGTGTTCAAATTGTTGTCGCTTTACAAGGCATATATCATCTTTTTCAGACATTTAGGCAATTCTTTGCAAATTTTTTTGTACTTTTGCACGCTTGAATTGCTGCCATTGGCCACGCTGGTAGGTGTGCTTGCCATGGTGGGCAACTATTTGAAAGTGAATTTATAAAGAACAATATATACTTTTACGATACATATTTTTTGATAGAGAAATGATAAAGAAAATTCTGGTCTCCCAGCCCGAACCGTCAAGCGAGAAGTCGCCTTACTTCGACATTGCTAATGATTTTGGTGTAGAACTCGTATTCCGTCCATTCATCAAGGTGGAAGGACTCAGCTCCAAGGAGTTCCGCCAGCAGAAAATCGGACTGTTGGATTTCACCGCTGTGGTCTTCACCTCACGCCACGCAATAGACAACTATTTCAAACTCGCTAAGGAGATGCGCATTACCATCCCCGAGGACATGAAATACTTCTGCGTGACAGAGACCATCGCTCTCTATATTCAGAAATACGTGCAGTACCGCAAGCGCAAGGTGTTCTTCGGAACTACTGGCAAGCTCGACTCGCTCATCCCAACCATGGTGAAGCACAAGAACGAGAAGTATCTCGTGCCGCTCAGCGATGTACACAACGACGATGTGCAGCGACTGCTCGACGCCAAGAAGCTTAACCACAAGGAATGCGTGATGTACCGCACAGTTAGCAACAACTTCACCGAGGAGGAAGTGAAGAACTTCGACTGCGACATGCTCGTGTTCTTCAGTCCTACCGGTATCAAGGCGTTCACAAAGAACTTTCCCGACTTCAAACAGGGCGATGTGCGCATAGCTACATTCGGTCCGGCTACCGCAAAGGCTGTGGAGGACGAGGGATTCCGTCTCGACCTTGAGGCTCCCACCAAGGAGCATCCGTCGATGACTGCGGCTCTGCGCTGGTATCTCGAAAACAACAAGTAAAAAAAAACGGATGAGGTGGCACCACCTCTACATCATCACATTATGACTATATCCAAGTATTCTCTCCCGCAAGCGGAGCGTATAAACAGCAAAAAGCAAATCGACCGCCTCTTTCGTGGGGGCGGTTCGAAAGCTATGACGGCTTCGCCATTGCGCGTAGTCTACATGGCCGAGGGGAGGAGCGAGGACAAGCGAGGGCCTTTGGCGCAGATGATGGTGAGCGTGCCCAAACGCTACTTCAAGCGGGCTGTGAAGCGCAATCTTATCAAGCGTCAGGTGCGCGAGGCTTACCGGCTAAACAAGCACATTCTCGTGGAGCGTCTTGCCGCTGATGGCTGTAGCAACGTGTCGATGTGCTTCATATGGACTGCCGACCGTATCTGCTCCATGACTGAAGTTGCCGACCGCATGAGCAATTTGTTGCAGCGTATGGCAGAGCGCATAGAGCACGGCACTAAAACGGCGGAGGCTGCACAATGAGCAATAGGCAATCTACTCTCGCTTGGCTTGCACATGCATTAGCATGGCTGTCGCACGCCCTCGCATGGCTCACCGTGCAGCCCATACGCTTCTATCAGAAGTTCATCACTCCCTACACTCCGGCTTCGTGCCGATTCCGACCTACTTGCTCGGAATATGCACGGCAGGCGTTGCTCAAGCACGGATTCTTCAAGGGCATGGCTCTCTCTATATGGCGAATATTGCGATGCAACCCATGGGGAGGCTCGGGATACGACCCGGTGCCGTAAGTCTTTAAAATAAATTACCCAATTATATTACTAATTAAAAACAATGGCAAAAAATTTCGTTGAAGAACTGCGCTGGCGCGGCATGCTCGCGCAGATTATGCCCGGTACTGAGGAATATCTCAATACCCACATGGTGTCTGCGTATCTGGGCACCGACCCAACTGCCGACTCTCTCCACATCGGTCATCTTTGCGGCATTATGATGCTGCGTCATCTCCAGCGTTGCGGCCACAAGCCTTATCTGCTCGTGGGTGGTGCTACTGGAATGATTGGCGACCCTTCGGGCAAGAGTCAGGAGCGCAATCTGCTCGATTCTGAAACCCTCTACCACAACCAGGAGGCTATCAAGAAGCAGGTGTCTAAGTTCCTCGACTTCGATGGCAACGAGCCTAACAAGGCAGAGCTTGTCAACAACTACGACTGGATGAAGGACTTCACCTTCCTCGACTTCGCGCGCGAGGTGGGCAAGCACATCACCGTGAACTATATGATGGCTAAGGACTCTGTTCAGAAGCGTCTCAACGGAGAGGCTCGCGACGGTCTCTCGTTCACCGAGTTCACCTATCAGCTCCTTCAGGGCTACGACTTCCTCTATCAATATCAGAAGTATGGCGTGCGCTTGCAGCTTGGTGGCAACGACCAGTGGGGCAACATGACCACAGGTACTGAGCTTATCCGCCGCACATTGGGCAATGAGTCGGAGGCTTACTGCCTCACATGTCCGCTTATCACCAAGAGCGACGGCAAGAAGTTTGGCAAGACAGAGAGCGGCAACGTTTGGCTCGACCGCAACCGCACAACTCCTTATGCTTTCTACCAGTTCTGGCTTAATGTAAGCGATGTGGAGGCAGAGAAGTATATCAAGATATTCACCGACCTCGACAAGGAGACTATCGACGCTCTTGTGGCTGAGCATAGTGAGGATCCGGGCCGCCGTATCCTGCAGAAGCGTCTGGCTGAGGAGCTCACCGTTATGGTTCACTCTCGCGAGGACCTTGAGATTGCTCAGGAGGCTTCAAGCATTCTCTTTGGCAAGGGTACAAAGGAGACTCTGCAGAAGTTTGATGAGGCCACATTGCTCTCTATCTTCGAGGGTGTGCCCCACTTCGAGCTTTCTAAGGACCAGCTCGGTCAGCCTGCTGTAGATATCTTCACTCGCGACGACGTTAAGATTTTCGCCTCTAAGGGCGAGATGCGCAAGCTTGTTCAGGGTGGTGGCGTTTCGCTCAACAAGGAGAAGCTTGCCGCTTTCGACCGTGTGGTGACTGCAGAAGACCTTATAGATGGTAAGTATCTGCTCGTGCAGCGTGGTAAAAAGAACTATTATCTTGTTACTGTTAAGTAAGCATAGCTCTCTTTTAAAGCAGAATAAATAAAAAAAGAGGACTTGTCAAAACTCCAGCTTATGGGTTTTGGCAAGTCCTTTTTGTTTTATCATCTATCAACAATTCTTGGACAGCAATATTACTTGGCAGTGTATTATATATTACTTGAGCATTTATTATATATTACTTGGGCATTTATTATATACTACTTGGGGAAGTATTATTATATACGTTGACTT
>ERZ1023666.341-NODE-341-length-20511-cov-17.053627_pt1 | contig 20511 bp, 10 predicted proteins | sample MGYA00380341_ERZ1023666 | MGnify/ENA primary metagenome ERZ1023666 (study PRJEB33179, sample SAMN07448983) | human gut metagenome | biome: Human-gut; feature: Human associated habitat; material: Faeces | host: Homo sapiens | place: India: Bhopal | collected...
GGTACCAGTAGGCTATGCTGTCGTTGCTTGCCTTTGGGCGTGGGGCGGGGTCCTCGGCAAAGGGGGCGAGTGTGCGGTCGGGCGAGTAGGTGATGCCCTCGAGCGCATTCTTGCCCTCGGTGTCGGTCAGCACAAAGGTGTACTGCCACTTGTCGCGTGCGGTGCCGCCCGAGTTGGCGTGTGGCAGTTTGAGAAACACCTTGTTCCATCCCTCGTTAAGGTGAACCTTGACCACGGGACGTGCGGTAAAGTTTTCATTGGTCAGACCCAGTGTGGTGTTGTCCTGCGGTATGTCCTTGTCAGGCTGTTGCCAGGTGGGTGCTGCAATCTCCTGCCCGTTGAGCCACACTTGCGAGCCGCGGCGGTCCCACTTGCCGGCCGGTGGCATCTTGTCGCTGCCCGAGCGCGAGTAGGTGTAAAACTCTATTTGCGCACCGGCGTCCTGTGCCACGGGCGAGTATACGTAGGTCCAAGCGTAGCACGTCTGATTGTTGGCAGGATTGTTGAGCACGCCGCGCACGGTGCCGTGCCAGATGTGGCGCAGGTATACGCCGCCACCGGTCACTTGCTTGGCGGCATAGTCTGTGCCGTTGTAGCTGTAGGTGGTGGGCATCACGGCATCGAGTTTGGCGGCCTCTTCGGGCGGGAAGGCCTTGGTGGCGTCGCCGTCGTTGGGGAAAGGCTCAGTCAGGCGCCAGCGTATGTTGCTCTGCTTGACGTAGGGAATGGGCGCGCCTTGCAGCGAATGTGCTTTGTGAAACAGGAAGCGGCGCTCAAAGTCGGCAAACTCATCGTACTCCTCGCCTGTGTTGGGCAAGCGGGTGCCGCCAGCCTCGATGTATTGCTTGCCGCCGCCAATCCAGCCGCGTTCGGCCGAGGCCAGCACGTTGGCGTATTGGTTGTTTTGGCGTATGATGTCGTCTTCGGTGGCCACTTTGGTGTCGTTCCATGCGGCTGATATGGTGCCGGCAATGTCGGGGTTGCCCTTGTCGGCATAGTAGATGTTGCTCTTGTAGATGCCCACGAGGTCGGCGTAGACGTCGAAGTGGTTGATGTAGTTGTAGCGGCAGTCGATGTTGGGCAGTCCCTTTACGGCTGTGCCACTCGTGGCCCACATCTGTGTCATGTCGGCTATGTCCTTGGTCACGGCTTTGTTGTTGAGCTTGTTCCAAAGCACTACTTTGCGGCCCAGCGTGTTGCGCACGAAGTCGGTCATCTCCTCGAGGAAGCCGTCCTTGATGGTCACTTCGTCGCCGCCTATGTGTATGTAAGGGGCTCGTGGAAATACCTCGGCGGCCTCTTTGAGTATGACTTTCAGAGCCTTTTTGCCCTCGTCGGTTTGCATGTCGAAGCCCATGGCGTTCTTGAACACGTCGCTGTGGCCCGGCATGTCAATTTCGGGTATGACGGTGATGCCGCGCTCGGCAGCGTATGCCTCCACCTCCTTGCACTGCTCCTGGGTGTAGTACTGGCCGGGGTAGCGCACACCATTGGTGTAGCTGGTGAGTTGCGGGTAGGCTTTTACCTCGAAACGCCAGCCTATCTTTTCGGTCAGATGCCAGTGAAACACGTTCACCTTGAAACGGGCGTAGAGGTCGATCTCCTTTTTCAACTCGTCGACCGACAGGAATGAGCGGCCCACGTCCTGCATCCAGCCACGCACCTTGAAGGCGGGCCAGTCGGTCATGCTGAGGGCCTCGAGAGCGGCGGGTTCACCCGTGTCGGCGTAGCCTTCGGCCAGTTGCTGCAGCGTTTGTGCGGCACGTATCACACCGGTGGGGCTTGCAGCGGTGATGTTGATGGCGTTGGCGGTGATGCTGAGTTTGTAGCCCTCGTTGGGGAAGTTGGCCACCTCGTAGTCGTAGGCGCCATCAATGGCACTAGCCAGGCTGACGGTGACTGTGGCGGCAGCACTCTCGCCCGCGGCGGCAATGGTGCAGCCGTTGGCGGTGAAAAAGTTCTTGAGATAGGTGCAGCCGGTAGGGTCGGTGATGGCCACGGTGCGCTGCAGGGCAAATGGTGCGGCCCCGGCAGTAAGCTCAATTTGGTGCGGACGGGGCAGGAGGTCGCCCACCTTGGCATTGGCGTTGAGGGCCAACAGGCTGCCGCTGGCTATGGCAAGTGTGTAGAGAAGGTGTTTCATGCAATAAGCAGGTTATGTGTCGGTGTTGTCAGTATTACAGGTATGTGCGGTGGTTAACGGGCGCGGGTGCAGCGGGCAAGAAGGCTCGCAGCGCTTGGTTTCCCCTCCGACGTGCAAAGGTACGGGCTTTCGGTCGGAGTGCAAGGCTTTGGCGGTATGTTATGTAACATATATTGTGACAGCGGGCGGAGGCTGCGGGCGGGTGCGTTGGCATGGCTTTTGCTACAATAAAAAAGCCTTGCGGCCGGGGCACGTGGCTCCTGCTGCAAGGCTTTGGTTGGTAAAATCAAAAGCGGAATGTGTGGTTACCCTTGCTTGACGCTGTCGGGCAGTATGGGCATGGCGCCCGGCTGGGTGCACACGTAGGCACTCACCTTGACGGCGCGGGCATGTGCCTGGCGCACGGGCATGCCCTCGATGAGCGATGCTACAAGGGTGCCGGTAAATGAGTCGCCCGCACCGATGGTGTCGCTCACCTCAACGCGCGGTGTCTCCATGAACGAGGTGCCGCCCAGTGGGCAGTCGGGGGTGGCGGGGGTGAATATGTAGCTGCCGTTCTCGCCACAGGTGAGTATGACCATGTCGAGGTGGTAGTCGGTGAGCAGGGTGCGGCACTTGGCCTCGAGGTCGGTGCCTTGCAATCCAAACATGCGGGCCACTACCACGAGTTCCTCGTCGTTGATTTTAAGCACATTGGCGCGCTCTAACGACTCGGTGATGACCTCGCGGGTGTAGAAGCTCTGGCGCAGGTTGATGTCGAATATCTTGTACTGGCCGGGGCCGTCGGGCACGGTGTCGACAAAGCGCAGAATGCTCTGGCGCGACACTTCGCTGCGCTGTGCAAGCGAACCCCAGCACACGGCACGCGTTTGGTGGGCAATGGCCTCCATCTCGGGGGTGAAGGGTATGTTGTCCCAAGCCACATTGTCGGGGAAGGTGTAGTGGGCCACGCCGCTCTCGTCAATCTCGGCTATGACGGTGCCTGTGGGCTGGGGCAGCGAGGGCATGATGGCCTCGAGGTGGCGTTCGGCAAACACGCTGCGTGTTTCGGTGGCCAGCGCGTCGCTGCCTATGGCTGACACTACGCGCACGGGCAGGCCAAATTGTGATACGTGAAAGGCGAAGTTGGCGGGTGCACCGCCTATTTGCTTGCCTGTGGGCAGCACGTCCCACAGCACTTCGCCGAGTCCTATTACATATTGTTGCATGGTGATATTGTTGTTGAGGTGAGTAGATTATGCTTTAATGCGGGTGGTGTAATATACAAGGTAGAGCACGGCGGCGGCCATTACGGCTATGGCGCCCCACTGGCTGGCCACGGCGTCGCTGGCATAGCCCATGGCGAGGGGGAACACGGTGCCACCGAAGAGACCCATGATCATCAGGCCCGAAACCTCGTTCTGCTTGTCGGGGCAGGCTTTAAGGGCTTGGGCAAAGGTGATGGGGAAGATGTTGGAGTTGCCAAAACCTACGAGGGCAATGCACACGTAGAGGGCCGTTTGTGAGTGCAGCGTGAGGAAGCCTACCATGGCTACTGCCATCAGCGTTACGCTCAGCGCAAAGAAGGTTCGCTCGCTCACCTTGCGCAGAATGAATGCGCCGAGGAAACAACCCGCCGTGCGGAATATGAAGTAGAGGCTCGTGGCAAATCCGGCTTCGGTGAGTGTGAGGCCGAGGTGTTCCTGCAAGAGTTTGGGCGCTGTGGTGTTGGTGCCCACGTCGATGCCCACGTGGCACATGATGGCCACAAAGCAAAGCAGCACAAAGGGGTTGGCCAGCAAGGCAAAGCAGGCCTTGAAACCCGAGGCGCGGTTGGCCGGGGCCTCGTCAACACGGCTGGCACCAAGCGCCAGGGTGGCTATGATGGCAATGGCCATGTAGATGGGGAAGAGCACACGCCACCCCAGTCCGAAGGCGTTTTGGCTGGCACCCCATGCGGCGATGATGGGGGCGAGGAACGAGGCTATGGCCTTGACAAACTGGCCAAAGGTGAGCACGCTCGACAGGTTGCCGCCCGTCACCACATTGCTCAGCAGGGGGTTGAGCGACGTTTGCATGATGGCGTTGCCAATGCCGAGGAGCGAGAATGACACGAGCATCAGCGTGTAGCCCTCGCCAAACAGGGGCATGAGCAATGATGCAAAGGTTACTATGAGGCTCAGCACCACTGTGCGGCGGCGCCCAATCTTGTTCATGAGCACACCGGTCGGCACGCTGAATATAAGGAACCAGAAGAATACGAGCGAGGGAAATAGGTTGGCCTCGGTGTCGCTCAGCCCGAGGTCTGCTTTTACGTAGTTGGAAGCGATGCCGACAAGGTCGACAAAGCCCATGGCAAAGAAGCAGAGCATGATGATGCCCAATATGATAGATTTCTGTTTCATGAGATGAGAGATTGTTGGGGGAAGGAATGGGGCAGAATTTAGAGGACAAGGAGGTTAAAAGGCACTGCCGCGGGCCACCGAATGGCCTGTGGCAGCCCCTTTAACCTCCAAGCCCTAAGGCTTTATGGCCAGCCTACTTGATGTTGTAGGCTTTGGCATTTGCCACCTTGCCGCCAAAGAAGCGGAGCTGGTTATACGGTTCGTTGGGGAATACGAGGTTGGTCATGGCAATGCGGCCACCGTCCACAAAGAGTTCAACTGAAGACTTGTCGACAAATATCTGCACGTGGTGCGCGTCGGCCTTGACGGGCACGGGGGCCCAGGTGCCAAGGGCAAAGGCATTGTGGTAGTTGACAGTCACCTCTTTGTAGCGTTTCAAGCTTTGTGCATTGTCGAGCTGGTGCGGTTCCACCTTGTTGCCAAACTCGGTGATGCCGCTCTTGGCACGGTCCATCACAAAGCGCTGTGCCTTGGCATCGTAATAGATGCTCACCTTTTCGCCCTTGGCGTTGGCAATTTCTACGCCACACTTGTCGGCTGTGCCAGCCTGGAGGTCGAAGTCGAGTTCAAAGGCACCCTCGTTGTCAATTTTGGCCTGCTTTTCGCCCTCAAACGAGCCCAGGTCGGTAGCCTTGTTGCGCAGGGCCTCAGTTTCCTTGACCGGTGCAGCGCTCACCAGTTGCTCGCCGTTGTCGGCTGTGTAGAGCTTGAGCTCGCGTGGCAGTGCGTTTTGTGAGCGGAACTGCTGTGTGGGCGTGAGGTTGGCATACTGCCAGTTGCTCATCCATGGCATGGCAATGATGCGTCCCGGTGTGTTGGAGTAGGTCACTGTGGCATAGTGGTCCTTGCCCCAGTCGAGCCACTTCACATCGTTGGGTGCCGTGTCGCACGTAAACTTGTGGCCGTCAAACTGGCCTACAAAGTACATGGTGCCGCTGCCGCCGTATACAAAGCCCGGATTGATGTTGACAATCATCACCCACTTCTTGTGCTGTGCGTTGCCGTCAACTGCCATCTCGAAGAAATCGGGACACTCAAACTGGTTGGGCTGCGGGCCGTAACCGGCGCCCCACTCGCTCATGTAGCTCCACTTTTTAAGGTCTTTCGATTCGTAGAAACGCATGTTCTTGTCGGCGCTCACAATCATCACCCATTTGTTTTGCGGTGCATACCAGAACACCTTCGGGTCGCGGAAATTCTCCAGCCCGTCAAAGGGTGTAACCACGGGGTTGCCCTCGTATTTAGTGTAAGTGCGCCCGTTGTCAAGGCTGTAGGCAATGCACTGCTGCTGGCGCTGGTGGTTGCCGGGCAGCCCCTTGTGCGAGGTGTAGAAAGCAATGATAGCGTCCTTGCCAAAGCCTGCCGTATTGTTGTGGTCAACCACGCACGAGCCCGAGAATATGTGCCCCATGGTGTCGCGTGCGATAGCCGGCTGCTCGTGTGTCCAGTGCACGAGGTCCTTCGACACCGAGTGGCCCCAGTGCATGTTGCCCCACTTTGAGCCATAAGGGTTGTACTGGAAGTAGAGGTGGTACTCGCCGTCCTTGTACACCAGTCCGTTAGCGTCATTCATCCAGCCATACGCAGGTGTGTGGTGGTAGATGGGGCGGAACTTTTCGCGGTTGGCAGTGTCAAACGTGTCGGCCAGCTCAATGTGTTTCCAAGCCACGGCGTTGCGTGCCAGGTTCTTGATAACGAGCGAGTCATGTTCGGCCCCGGCGTGCAGTGGGAAGGGCACAGTGTAGTCCACCTTGTTCACGGCCAGACGCACGTCCATCGGGGTGCCGTTGAGCATTACTTGTGCTTCGGGCTGCTCCTCCTCGATGGGCAGAATAGCGTATTTGGGAGCATGGTTGATATTTACTATAGTGAGTGTGTCGCTTGGCTGGTTGAGTGTGAACGAGCCGTTGCTTGAGGCGCACGATGCCGCAAGGGCGGCGCCCATGATGATAGATGCAGAAAGATATTTCATGATGAGGTAAGTGTTAGAAGTTAATTTTAGCAGCAAATTCTACAGTGAAGGGGCGGATATACGAGCCCGCCATCCATGCGCCGTTGTACTGTGCGGCCTGCTCCTTGTCCACCAGTTCGGCACCGGCAATAGAGCCCTTGGCACCCGTCTGGTTCAGGAAGTTGATAACCGTGCAGCCCAGTTGCACGTGGCGGTTCACCTTCCAGTCAACACCGCCAAACGTCTCCCATCGTCCGTTAAAGTAGTAAGCGTTCTTGATGTTGGCGTATGTCTTTGAGAAGTAGCGGAACGAAGCCCACACCCTCAGGGCGTCGCCCAAGAAGGTATAGCTCGGGTCGAGTTCGACAAGCACCTTAGGAATTTCCGTCACAATGTTGCCAGTGGCATTGATGCCGCTCACCGTGCCATCGCTGAAAGTCACGCTCGTTTCATACTTCTTGTAAGTAGGCTTTTGATAAGTGAACAAGAAGTGGAACTCAAAGCCCTTGAAGGGTTTCACCACAGCGTCGGTAGTCCAGCCCAGCGTCTTGATGTCGTAAGTCAGTGCCGAGGCCTTGATGTCCGACGGGTTGTTGGGGTTGATAAGGTTGAGCGTAGAGTTATTGTTCGACTTGGCAATGTATGAGAAGAGCGAAGTGAGGCTCAACCACTTGTTGTTGTAGTAGATACCTGCGCGTCCGAGCGGAATGGCTATTTTGCCCACGTTAGGCAATTCGGCCGGTGCAAAAGAGCTCATTGCCGGGCGCTGCGTGTTGTAAGTAAAGTCGCCCGTAAGGCCAAACTCGTGTGTAATCTTGTAAGTCAGCGCTGCAGTGTACACCTGGTTCAGCCAGTCATAGCTGTAGTCGGTAGGTGCTATCACGGTGCCGTCGGCAGCGGTGGCGCCCAGGTGGTAGTTGGCAAAGCGTCCCACATACTTGCCGTCGGCATTGCGCACAGCAGCGTTTTCGCCCTTAGAGCGCTGCCACTCCAGGCGTGCGCCATAGTAGAGGTTGAGTTTCGGAGTCACGTCCCAATCGTGTGTGGCATACACGGCCAGTTTGTTCTCATCACCCTTGTAGTATTCCGAAGCGTTCTGGTTAAAGTTGTAGTAAGCCGTAGAGCCGTAATACTTCTTCTCGGCCAGGGCAGCAGGGTGATACAGCAGCTCGGGCGTGTCCTGCACCGTGTGGTCATACATCGTGGTGCACGAGGCATAATTGTTGTGATAGTGCCATTGGTCAATGCCCACGCGCCACGTCATGTTCGAGAGCTTGCGCTTCAGTTCCGACGTCAGGAAGGTTTCGTCAATGCGTCCGCGGTTAAAGCACGACATACGGCTCTGCATGTGTCCGGCATAGGGCGAGAGCGTGCCGTCGGCGCCCTTGGTGTAATAGCCGTCGGCAGCCTGCACCTCGCTCAGCGCCATCGGCGTCTGATACAGGTAAGAGCCCAGTGCGTGGTCATACTTAAAGCGCACGTCCCACTCCAGCCCGTTGTCCCAGCGGTAATTGTTGAGCAGAGTTATCTGGTTGCCGCGGCTTGCGGTAGCATCGTACAGCGAAGTCACCTTCACCTCGCCGGTGCGCATATCCATGTAGGGGATAGTGCTCACGTTGGGCAGGTACGAAGTTGTGCCGAGCTTGAAGCCCGGAATTTCGCTCACCGAGCCGTCGCCATTATATATAAAGGGCGCGCCGGTAGTGGCATTCGACAGCCAGTGTGAGTTAGAGTAGTGGTAAACGGCCGACAGGCGTCCGCGTCCCTCGTTGTAGAGCTTGGTAAGAGCAAACTTATATATCTCCGTGCGGTCCTGGTACTGTGCAAAGCGCAGCTTGAACGAGCCCGGGTCAAAGTTCTGGTACACGCTGCCCGAGTAGAACCACCCCTTGCCCAAGGCACCGTTGAGGTTGAAGTCGAACTGCTGTTTGCCAAAGTGGTTGGCGTTGTAGTTAAGCGTGCCGTTAAACATTTTGGTCTTGTCCGTGCCAAGTTGGTCAAACGAGTTCACGGCATAACCAATGTTACCGGTAGTGATAGCCGTCTCCGAAATTTTGAGCAATCCGGTGTGACTCAGCGAGCCGTCGCCGCGCCAGTGCGTGTTCACATTGTGCGGGTTAGAGTTAAACACAACGGGCAGTCCGTTTTCGAGCACATTCACATCGCCGCCCGGCAGTCCGATTGAGATTTCGCGTGGTCCGTTGGCCGATGCTGCGTTAAGCATCACATTGCGGTTGCCCTCCTCTTTATTGCCCTTTGCGGCCACCGAGTCGGCGGCTTCGGGTGTTTGCGCCAAAGCGCCCGCGCTAACGGCTGCCAACATGGTGATGAGGCTTGCGCGGTGTAACCGTAGTTTATTAGCGTACATGGTAAAAATAGTGTGTGTAGAAAGGTTTGTACTGCTTGCCGGGCGTGTAACATTTGTGTCATGCCACCCGGCGTTTGATGTTGCAAAACTACTGATACACACTACCCTTGTGCAAATATAAATGTTGCATCGGTGGCAACAAATGTTGCATTGCAACAAAATTGTAACCTAATGCAACATTCGTGTTAATGGCTGCTGCTAAAAACATGTTTTGCAGCATACACTTTGCAAAATGTACGCAGAAATGTAAAGCAGTGTGTGCAAAAAACGTGCCAACAGTGCTTTGCGCAAACATTGTCGTTACTGTGCAAAACACTCCCTCTGAGTGTTAATGAAATTTGCAAGCCGCGAAAAGTATGACCCCCTTGGCACACGTCGGCCCAAAAATAGCTAATTTTGTAGCTCAGCCGCGCATACTATATATAAGGAGTGCCCATGCGCGTGCCATTACTTAACTGAAGTTTCGGATTTACTTAACTCTACCAACACAAAAACTACCCCCGATGCAAGTAGCTTTATTCATACCCTGCTACGTCAACGCCGTATTCCCCGAAGTAGGCATGGCCTCGCTCCACCTGCTTCAGCAGTTAGGCGTCGATGTGGTGTACCCCGAGCGTCAAACCTGTTGCGGCCAGCCAATGGGCAATGCCGGATTTGAGGACGAGGCCGCCGGCCTGGCGCGCCACTTCGAAGAGGTGTTTGCCGGTTACGACTACGTGGTGGGCCCGTCGGCCTCATGCGTGTCGTTTGTGCGCGACCACTACGGCCGCCTGCTGCCCGACCACCAGTGTCACAGCCAGCAGCACGTGTACGAGATATGCGAGTTCGTACACGACGTCATACGCCCCACCAGTCTCAACGTCAGTTTTCCCCACAAAGTCAGTTTGCAAAACAGCTGCCACGGCGTGCGCCTGCTCGGCCTGTCATCGCCCTCAGAGCGCAACGTGCCCTATGCCAACAAGCTGCGCGACCTGCTCGGCCTGGTGCGCGACATCGAGGTGGTCGAGCCCGAGCGCCGCGACGAGTGCTGCGGCTTTGGCGGCATGTTTGCCGTTGAGGAGCACGCCGTGTCGGGCCAGATGGGCCGCGACAAGGTGATGCGCCACGTGGCCACCGGCGCCGAGTACATAGTAGGGGCCGACTGCTCGTGCCTCATGCACCAAAACGGCATCATAGCCCGCGAGGGGCTCAACATCAAGACGCTGCACATAGCACAAATACTTTCAGGAAATGTCTAAACACGCACAACAAGCCAAACAATTTCTGCGCAACAAGAAGCAAGCCGCCTGGCACGACGAAACCCTGTGGCTTGTGCGCGAAAAACGTGACCGCATGGCCCACCAGGTGCCCGAATGGGAGCAGCTGCGCGAGGCCGCACACCAGCTCAAGCAATACAGCAACTCCCACCTCGACACCCTGCTCACCCAGTTCGAGGCCAACGCCACACGCAACGGCGCCATCGTACACTGGGCCAAGGACGCCGCCGAGTACTGCCAGATAGTGGAGCAAATACTCCTCGACCACAACGTCAAGCACTTGGTCAAGAGCAAGTCGATGCTGGCCGAGGAGTGTGGGCTCAACCCCTACCTCGAGTCGCATGGCTTCGAGGTGCTCGAGAGCGACCTTGGCGAGCGCATACTGCAAATGCTGCACCGCAAACCCGTGCACATCGTGTTGCCCGCCATAGCAGTGAAAAAAGAGGAGATAGGCGAACTCTTCACCCGCGAGATGGAAGGCTGCGAGCCCGGCAACTGCGACCAAACCTACCTCACCCATGTGGCACGCCGCAACCTGCGCCGCAAGTTTATCGAGGCCGAAGCCGCCATGACCGGTGCCAACTTTGCAGTGGCCGACACCGGCGAGTGTGTGGTGTGCACCAACGAGGGCAATGCCGACATGTGCACCTCGCTCTGCACCAAGCGCCTGCAAATAACCGCTTTCGGACTCGAAAAGATAGTGCCCAGCCGCCAGGCCCTCGGCGTGTTCACCCGCCTGTTGGCCCGTTCGGCCACCGGCCAGCCCTCCACCGCCTACACCTCACACTACCGTTCGCCCCGCCAGGGCGGCGAGCTGCACATCATCATCGTCGACAACGGCCGCAGCCGTCTGCTCGCCAACCCCGCCCATCGCCAGGTGCTCAACTGCCTGCGCTGTGGCGCCTGCATGAACACCTGCCCCGTTTACCGCCGTTCGGGCGGCTACTCCTACACCTACTTCATTCCCGGCCCCATCGGCATCAACTTGGGCATGGTGGCCGACCCCGTCAAGTACAAGGACAACGTGTCGGCTTGCTCGCTGTGCTACTCGTGCCAAAACGTGTGCCCGGCCAAAGTCGACCTGGCCGACCAAATATACCGCTGGCGCCAGCAGCTGCGCGACACAGGCTCCGAGAGCAAGGGCAAGCACCTTGTGAGCCGCGGCATGAAGCTTATGTTTGAGCACCCCGCCCTCTACCACACCGCCCTGCGCTTTGCGCCGCTGGCCAACCACATTCCACACTTCATGGTTGAAAATGCCCTCAATGCCTGGGGCGCCGAGCGCGAGATGCCACAGTTCAAGGGCAAGACTTTTGAGGATTTGTACCACGCCGAAACCAAACAACGTCATGACAAGTAGCAAACAAACCATATTGGAGTCAATACGCTCCCACACCACCGAGCAATTTGCGTGTCCCGACCTCACCGCCCTCGAGGCATCGGCCGTCAGCTATCCCGACCCCGTGGCGCAGTTCAAGGCATCGCTTGCCGCAGCCGGCGGCCGTGCCATCGAGCTGGCTCCCGGCCAGAGTGTCGGCCAACTTGTGGCCAATCTCTACCCCCAGGCCACCCGTGTGGCCAACACGGTGGCCAACCTCAGCGGTGCTGAGGCGCTGCCCGGCCAGCCCTTCAACCCCGATACCGTCGAGCAGCCCGGCCAGCTCAACGGCACCGATGTGGCCATCATAGCCTCGGGCCTCGGCGTGGCCGAGAATGCCTGTTGCTGGATAGCCGACACGGTGCGCCACCGCGCCATCTACTTCATAGCCGAAGCCTTGGTCATTGTGCTCAGCAAGCATCATATTGTGAGCAACATGCACCAGGCCTACCACCAGTTGCCCGACCCCACGGCAGCCCCCTTTGGCTGTTTCATCTCAGGCCCTTCCAAGACGGCCGACATTGAGCAGGCCCTTGTGTTTGGCGCCCATGGCGCACGCGAGGTGACGGTGATCATTACAGATGCTCGCTGATGCACGACAGTGGTGCGATATGATATACTTTTAATATTGTAGTCCGGTAAAACGTGGATACGCGAACGGACCCAAGCGCCAAACGCAACCTCTAATGGGGGCGACGCGTCTCGCGTCGGGACATTAAGGCAAAGGCTCACGGACAGGCATGTAATTAGTGCTGTCTGCGAGCCTTTATTTATGGCTTTTTTTCCCGACGCGAGACGCGTCGCCCCCATTAGAGTTAGCGTTTGGTGGTAGCGCTTAGTGATAGCGTTTGGTGCAAGAAGAAACGCAACCACTAATGGCGACGCGTCCCGCGTCGGGGCATTAAGGCAAGGGCTCACGAAAAACCTGTTACGGGAGGTAGGAAAAACAGTTGCGGGAGACAGAGATTTTTGTCGGATAAACGAAAATTTCTGCCTCCCGCAACCGTTTCGCCCTCCCGACTCCGGCCCTGCGTCGCCCTGTGCCACCTCTGATGGGGACGGCGCGTTTCCAAAACAAATATGCACACACACCAGGGCAGCGCCACGCGCCATGCACAAATGCCCGAGGTGAGCAAACAATCACCGATGTTGCATAAACAGTGCATATATATGCGTTTTGTGACAAAATGATATATTAAAAGCAAGTTTATGCGTACTTTTGTGCGGCAGAATATCCATTATTTCGTAATTTTGCAGCATGTAACAAACGCATTATCAGCATTTTATATCAAGAGTTACAATCACCAGGATAACAAACGACACAAAAACAATAATTCAATTCATTACATGAGGAAAATCTTATTCGTGTGCCTTGCCGGGGCAGCACTTGCCGTGCCGGTATGCGCACAAACGCAGACTGCCAAGCCTACGTACAAGACCTTCAAGTACGAGGACGGCGCCATCATGAACGCCATGTCCGACAACGGCCAATGGGGCGCTTTCAGCGCACAGGCCGAGGACGGCGCGTCAACCACCGTGTACAGCATTGGTGCACGTCTGGTAAACCTTGGCACCACCGCGAGCCTGTCGCTCACCGACGGGTTGCTGGCCGACACCGTAAAGTCGAGTGCCGCACTCGATGTGACCAACGACGGCAACATTGTGGTGGGTGCGCTCAACAGCAAGCCAGCCTACTACACGGTTGACAGCAAGGCATGGCACTTTGTAAAGTACAACGGCTTGGGTGGCACCATCAGCTCGGTCACCCCCGACGGTCGCTATGCCGTGGGTACCGTTTACCCCAGCGACAATGAGTACGAAGAGAAGCCCGCCCTGTGGAACCTTGCCACCGGCGACACCATTGCCACCGCCAATCTGCCACAAAAGGACATGGCGCACGCCAACATGGGCCAGAACCGCTTTGTAAGCATCTCGGCTGATGGCAAAACCGTGCTCGGCTGCATGTCATTCTCATACCTGCCCTCGGGTGACAACCCCGGCGGCTGCTTCTACTATGTGTACAACGTAGACAAGCAGAGCTACAAGGTGATAGGCTTTACCGAGAGCGACACCGAGGACTGGACACCCAAGGCCAACAACCTGCTCTTCATATCGGGCGCACTGCTCAGCAACAACGGCAAGTATGTGACCGGTTCGGCCTACTATCTGGACAAGAACAGCAGCGGCTCCGCCGCCGGAGCCGCCGACGAGTTTACCTGCCCCTTTAAGTACGATGTAGAGAAAGACGAGTTCACTTTCTACAGCGACACCTACAGCCAGGCCTACGCCGGCTATGCCGTTGACAACGGTGGCGAGGTGTATGCCGCAGGTCCCGACGGCAATCCCTACCGCGACTTTGGTGTGCGTTCGGGCAACTACTGGGTAAACTTTACCCAGGGCTTGAAGCAGCACTACAACTTCGACGTGCTGAAGAAACTGGGCTTTGACAACTCGGGCACCCCCGTGGCCATCAGCGACGACTCACGCACCATCGGTGTGCTTGCCGGTTCGGCCGACAGCTATGTCATCACCCTGCCCGAACCCTTCTCCAACATTGCCGCCACCACCAACCTGCTGAGCGCATACACAGCCAGCCCGGCTGCCGGCAGCACCTTTGCCAAGCTCACCACCATGAAGCTCACCTTTACGCGCACCGTGCAGACACTCATGCAGGCCAGCAAGATTGAGGTGCACGACATTGTGGACGGAGGCACTACCGTGGCCAAGGCATTTGGTTTCCAGACCGATGCCGCCGACCCTTACAGCGTAAACATCAGTTTCCGCAACGCCAACCTGGCCAACGATGGCATGCCCTACGAAATTGTAATTCCTGCCAAGGCCATCAGCATCAAGGGCGATGCCACACGCTACAACGACGAGATACGCATCACCTACAACGGCCGCGCCAATGTGCCGCTCGAGGTAATGACCACATCGCCCAAGGAGGGCAGTGCACTGGGCAAGATTGATGCCTCGACCAGCCCCGTGACATTCAATTTCGATGCCGAGGTAAAGCTTGCCGGCGACTCTCCCCGCGCACAGCTCTACCAAAAGGGCCTCAATACCCCCGTGGCCAGCTTGCTGCTCGGTGCCGACGGCTCAAAGCTCTACGCTTACCCCGCCACCCAGCAGAACCTGCTCAAGGACGTTGACTACCAGATTGTGCTGCCCGCCGGCGTGGTGACCGACATCACCGGCAATGCGGCATCGGCCAACAAGGCCGACACCCTCAATCTGCGTGGTGCCTACGAGCGCGAAATATCATACGACAGCAACATACTTTACAGCGAGAACTTTGACAACGGTGTGGGCAACGTGATGCTTTACGACGGCGACACCAATACCCCCGATGCCGAAAGCAAGGGCTTTAACTTCAACGCGGCAGGCAATGCCTATGCGTGGGTGCCCGTGCGCGACGACAACGGCACCACTGGCTATTCGGCAGCATCAACCTCGCTCTACACCCCCGAGGGCACGAGCGACGACTGGTTGGTAACACCGCAAATTAACGTGATGGACAAGCTCTGCACCCTCACCTTCAAGAGCCAGAGCTACCGCAAGGCAGCCCACGACAGCCTCAAGGTGGTGGTGTGGCCCTGCGACAACATCTACTCAGCCCTCAACGACGAAATAGTGGACCGCATGAAGCGCGAGGGCACCGTGGTATACTTTGAGCGCGAGTCGGCCGGCAAGAGCGAGGCCAAACTCAACGGCGACTGGAAGGAGAACACCATCAGCCTTGAACAGTTTGCCGGCAAAAATGTGTACATAGCCTTTGTCAACCAAAACGAGGCCCAGAGCTTCGTGTTCATTGACGACGTACAGGTAACACACGACCTGCCCTTCTTTGCAGCCTTCGACACCGAAGATGCCGTAGTGGGGAAGACCTCGGCCAAAATCAAGGGCAGCATTGTCATTAACGACAGTACCACCTACAACACCCTGCACCTCACCCTCAAGGACGGCCAGGGCAAGGTGGTGGACGAGATAGACGAAACCGGGCTTAATATGGCCAAGGGCGACAAGCACGCCTTCAGCTTTGCCAAGGCGCTGCCCCTCACCATCGGTACTGTCAACCGTTACAGCGTCGACTTCAAACTGGGCGACAAGGAGAACACCGTGAGCAAGAGCATCAGCAATCTGAGCTTTGAACCCGTCAAGCGTGTCACCCTCGAGGAGTTTACCGGCATGGGCTGCACCAACTGCCCGCTCGGCATACTTGGCATTGACAATTTGCACAAGACCTATGGCGACCTGTTCATTCCCATGGCCCTGCACTGCTACACGGGCGACCAGTTGGGCGCTGGCGTAACAAGCTATGCAGCCTACCTCAACCTTACCGCAGCGCCCTCGGGCTGCATTCAGCGTGGCGACATCACTTATCCCATCACACAGGACAAGACCACGGGCAAGTACAGCTTTACGCCCAGCGACAACACCACCAACGATGTGACATGGCAGAGCGAGGTGCAGAAGCAGCTTGCCACACCGGCCCCGGCCGAGGTAACTGCCACTTGCGAGCTTGCTGCCAACGGCAAGAGCCTCAAGGTGCCAGTGAGCGTGAAGTATGCGCTCAACGCCACCGACCTCAACCTCAAGGTGTTTGCCGCAGTGCTCGAAGATGGCCTTGTGGGCTACCAGTCAAACGGCTTCTCGTCAGTGTCCGACCCCGTAATAGGTGAATGGGGCGCAGGCGGCAAGTATGGCATGGCCACCGTTACGCCTTACACCTTCGACCACGTGGTGCGCGGTTTCTATGGCGAAACCTTCACCGGTACACCCGAGCTGCTGCCCGCCACCATCGAGGCTGGCAAGCCTTGTGTCACCACTCTCACCATACCCGTGCCCGATGTAGTGGAGAACCCCGCTGCCACCAGCGTGGTGGTGATGCTCTTCGACGGCAATACCGACAAGCTTATCAACGCCTACCATGCCAAGCAGGGTGAAACACCCGACGGCATAGACGATGTGCTGAACGACAACACTACGGCCGCTGTAAGCGTGACGGCTGCTGCGGGCCGCGTGGTAGTGGCCACGGCACTCGATGCACGTGTGCAGGTGTACACCATCGACGGCCGCATGGCCGCCCAGGCTGCCGGCAAGGGTGTCATCACCCTCACGCCTGCTGCCACGGGCATGGCCATTGTGCGTGTGAGCACCGCCAATGGCGTAGTGACCAAAAAGGTTATACTTTAACATATAGTTAGCGGGGCGGCACAAGCGCACTATTGCTTGTGTTGCCCCGCTAACGGCTATGATTGTTGGTTGACGGGTAAGTTAGTCAAGCACGTTTGTAGTTAAGCGAGGCTGCTGAAAAATACCCCGCGAAACGAAGCTGCTGAAAAATGCCCCGACGCGGGACGCGTCGCCCCCATTAGTGCTTGCGTTTCTTCAACCATCAAACACTACCACCAAACGCTACCACTAAGAGCTACCACCAAACGCTACCACTAAGCGCTACCCCTAAACGCTAGCTCTAATGGGGCGACGCGTCTCGCGTCGGGCATTTTCAGCAGCCTCCAAGCACGTTTGTTGCCCAGGGCAAACTGTCGCCCCGTCAACTAATTCTGCCAATGCGTAATGCACACATTATTATTAACTCTAATATTTCAACCGTATGGGTAAAATCTACTCAACCATGGCACATGCCCTGACCAGGGTGTTTGCCTTGTGCCTGCTCCTTGTGGCAGGCATGTCGGCTGCACAGGCTGCCGACACCGTAGAGTATGGTGCGCTCGAACTGAACAAGGCTTACGAACTCAAAGCCTCAAACACTTCGACCGGCCACTACACTGCTACTGCCGACGGCATTCTGACCGTCACCAGTTCGGGCACGGGGAATTTCATTCCCTACAGCGACGCGGCGTGTCAGACTCCAATATCGTACACGAACATTCAGGAGAGTCTGCCGGTGTTCCACTACTACTATAACCTCAACGTGGTAGCCGGCCAGACAGTGTACTTCATGTACGATGGTCTCAACACCGTGACCTCAACCCTCACTTTCAACACAGAGAGTTCACTTGAGCGCACTACCACCGTGCCCGAAGAGGGCAGCACTATTATGTGCACCAGCACATCGCAGTGCTCGTTTGGCTTCAGCAATCAGGTAAGCTGCTCAAAGGTGGAAATCGTGGCCGGCTCGGTGAGCAAGCCCATCGAGTTCAACATTAACAGCAACAGAGTGTTCTTCAGTTTGAAGGAGCCTGTGTACGCACTCATGGCCAACGGCACACTCAAGGAGGGTGACACCTTCAGCGTGCGTCTGTCGGGCCTTTGCATCGACGGCAACGAGAGTGTGAAGTACGGCACAGACGGTGTGCTCACTGCCAGCTTTAAGTGCGGTGCCAAACCCGTGGCCCTGGTGTCGAAGAGCAACTTCAGCACCGACCACGCCTTCCGCTCGTTCTGGACCAAGGGCGATGCCGACGGCATTGTAACACTCACCTTCGATGGCGACATTGTGGTGGCCGACGGCAAGGTGACGCTCAACTATGGCGACACCAGTTCGGGCTCTGAGGCCAGCGCACGCTACACCGAGGTGCCCCCGTTCAGCGTGGAGGGTAACAAACTCGTGATTGACCTTACCGACAAGGAACGCACCCCGCAGACCATGCTCGGCATCACCACTGTGTACGACAGAATGCTGCTCACCGTGAGCAGCGTGTGCGACAAGAAGGGCAATCCCGTGTATACCGCCAGCTCGGGCTCGCGCGGCACATTTACGTGCAGCATGCCTTACAGCGTTGAGACGGTCAACGTACAAACCCAAATCACGCCCGAGAGCGGCAGCCGTTTGGGCGACACCAAGCAGATTGAGGTGTATGCCACCGACTACAAGAAGTTCAGCTTTAGCGGTGTGCGCTTTGCCTACACCGACACCGATGGCAGCACCAAGGTGGCCACAGTGGCCAAGGAGGCTTGCACCGAGACGGCCGACACCGACATTGATGGTGCCTACACGCTTTCGGTGCCTGTGCCCGCCGAGGTGAGCGGAAAGCAGAATGTGTACATGAGCCTGATTGACCTCAAGGCCGCCGATGGCAAGGACTACAGTGCGCTCTTCTCGGCCAAGTACAATGGCTTTGCCGTGCTCGACATGACTTATCAGGCATCGGCTGAGGCTGCACCGGTAAGTTTGAAGGGTGCCTCGCTTGGCGTATTTGTGGCTGATGCACCTGTTGTAATTACTACTAATTACGACAACGTGACCGGCAACGACAGCATTTCGTATGTAACCTATGATGTGTTCGACCTCAACGCTGCTGAGGGCGACGAGGCATACGTGGTGACTAAAACGCACATCGAAAACCACACCGACGCTGGCTGGGAAGGCCAGGTGGTGGGTGCAGGCAACACCAAGCTCTATTTGGGCCACACCTACCGCGTGGTGGTGACTGGCTACCAGCAGATAGGCAAGAATTTCAACCCCTACCGCGACATTGTGGTGGGCACCGATACGCTCTACTTCTCAGGCTCTGAGCCCGACTATGTGTACAGCGACATCACGCTCGACAGCTTTACACCGGCCGACAGCACCATCAGCAGTGCCGACAACTTCAAGCTTACGCTCAACTACAGCGGTCTTGTAAAGATTAAGCAGGACGAGACGGGTATAGCCGGTGGACAGATGCGCGAATTCATACCTTTCACCGCTTACGAGGCTGTTGAGCCCGACAACGAGGGATACTCTAACCAGTGGGTGCTCAGCATCGACCCCACAACGGCTGCTGGCATTGAAGACCGCTTTGTAACCATCAACGTGGTGGCCGAGGACCAGAACGACCAGCGTGTGCGTGGCAACAGCGGATTGCGCGAGAACACTCTGCGCGCCATCGAGTTTACGCTCGACTATAATGGTGCCGAACTCACCGTATTGCCCGTACAGGGTGTTACTGAGGACCTTGACTCGCTTTATCAGTTTGACGTGACTGCCCCCGATGTGATAGGGCTTGGCAGCATTGACATTGCCGAGGCTCACGTGTTCGACATGCTCAACACCGTTGATGTGCCGGTAGTATCGGCCACCTATGTATATGACGACCCCGAGGTGCAGGAGATTGCTGACTACATCAACAATGCCTCTTATGAGGAGGCTGTTGCAAAGTATGGCCAGGAGGCTACCGACAAGGCTTATTTTGCCACTTCCAACACCATGCGCCTCACGCTCGAGGAGCCTATCAAGGCGGAGGGCGGCTACACGCTCGTCATTCCTGCAGGCTACTTTACTTCGGGCGAGCAGTTTGATGGCGTGGTGTCAAAGTCTTACGAGGGCTTCTTCACAGTAAAGGGTGAGGACGTACCTGTTGAGGTGAATTACACTACCGACCCTGTGAACGGCAGCACAGTAACCGAACTCGGCGATGTGACTATCGACTTTGTTGATTATGAAACGGACGGCGTAGGTACTGGCTCAGGCATGATTACCATCAAGAAGAATGGTGAGCAGATTGCCCGCGTTGACGCTTTGGGCGATGATGTCAACTGGGGCAAATATACTATTCCGGTAAATCAGACTGAGAAGGGTATATACACTATCGAAATCCCCGAGGGCTACTTCCTCGACCCCGAGGGCAACAATATTCCTGCCATAACGCTTGAATATGGTATTGGCATGGCTACTGGCATCAACAATGCCAAGACTGAGGCCAAGGCTGGTGCCACTTACACGTTGAGTGGTGTGCGCGTGAGCGGCAAGCTCCCCGCAGGTCTCTACATCAAGGGTGGCAAGAAGGTTGTTGTGAAGTAAGCTCTGCTTGCTATGATGCCGTGCTTGGCATCATTTGAAATATAAACATTCCCCAACTGCGTGTAACTGTGCGGTTGGGGAATGTTGTGCTAATGGGGGCGCTTGCAGCGCTTGCTGATGTGGTTAGTGTGTCAATATTAAATTATTGCTGTCCGGTTAACCCATTCTGATATTATCGCTCACGGATCGCACCGATTGCACGGATTTTTTTGCTTGTGCAACGTGCCTTAGCACCACGGAGATGACGGATTTTACGGATTTTGTGAGCATTGCATGCTCACT
>ERZ1023666.343-NODE-343-length-20491-cov-18.211245_pt1 | contig 20491 bp, 17 predicted proteins | sample MGYA00380341_ERZ1023666 | MGnify/ENA primary metagenome ERZ1023666 (study PRJEB33179, sample SAMN07448983) | human gut metagenome | biome: Human-gut; feature: Human associated habitat; material: Faeces | host: Homo sapiens | place: India: Bhopal | collected...
TTGTCGCTTTGCAAGCAAAATCCCACTAAACCCTATAGGTTGCGGATTTGAGGGACAAGAATATTCTTTATTTCTTCTTAAGATATTTAATAACTAACACATCATTTAAATATTCTTTCTGGTGGCGAATAGGTAGTTTTCTGAAACAATCTACGTCTCTTTTAAGTTTTCTCTATCCGATTGTTTATTTGTTTTATAAACATTATTCTTATAAATATTCTTGTCAGATACCTTTAGGCACACGAATTTTTGGGGGGCTATCCTTCCAACATTATGGAGCAGTGGTTATTAATGGAGCTGCAAAAATAGGTAGGAACTGTACAGTATTCCATGGTGTGACAATAGGACTAAAAATTGGTGGAAAAAATGAAGGTGTAGCTACTATCGGTGACAATTGTGTATTGGGGCCAGAATGCAAGATCTTGGGCAAATGCACAATTGGCGACAACGTTTTTGTTGGTGCCAATGCTGTAGTTACACATGATGTGGAGAATGGTTGTGTTGTCGGAGGTATACCTGCCCAAGTTATTAACAGGAATAGTGCTGTGGCAACTGAATTGGTAAGAAGACACAAGTGATATAATGATTGAAACTAATGAAAAGACTCAGGAAATATCTCACAAAAATTCGTGGATTTATGAACTTGAACATATTTGACAAATATGATATAATTAAAGATGGGATATTCGTTTTTACCTGTTTTGCCGACATCTATGGTGACAAAATTGATGATTCTCATAAGGCAGAGATTTTTTTCAAGGAATTCATGAAAGTTACAGGAGGCCAAGTCATCCTTGATTTCTTGGATGCCGACAATGATGACCATATTGAGACCGTAACTTTTGATCATACAGAAGGAGTGCTCAAAATATGCACACGTATTCCAGAGAAAGACCCAGAGCTGAGGCAAATGCGAAGAATGGCATTACCGTATGATACCTATAGCCTCCTTGTACGATTTAAGGACATGTATTTTGCTCGGATAAAAGACAATAAGTGCATAGCTATCGTTGTCAATGGCTATACGATGAAGAAGAAACAGATAAAGAACTATGCCAAGAGTAAGGATGTTGAGATTATTGCATATGATGAAAAGGAAAGTTTCTTTACGTCTAACTTGCTGTGCAAGAAAGATGGCTTGTATGAATACATGCGAGTCATGAAGACTCCAATATCTTCCTTTTGGATAATTCCCAAGGGTCTGCATCTGAGTGCGAATGATTCTGAACATTTTCTTTATTTATACAACTTAGAGTCGTTGAAAAAACGTATGGATGAAGGCATGACAAAACTTTGCAACCAACTTCGCAAAACAAAAGATAAGGAGGAGATAGATGGATTTGTAAAGATGTATGGCAACCTATTACGGACGATTGCCGAGGCTATGTTCAAACTCGTTATGTGCTTCTACCATGAGAAATATGATTTCAAGCAAAAGAACTCAGAATATAATGACAGATTGTTAGGCGATTTGACAAGTCCTTTGAAAAAATATGTCTATACGACAGAAAACGACAAAGAGCACATAGAGGTTATCACAAGGGTAGCCAATGAGCTGTCTCATGACACTGGACTACCTGTTGATTTCAAAGATTTGGGAGAGATGTATATATGGCTAAAATATTATATGGATGATTTCAAAAACAAGATTGATGCACATGACAATGAACCACCATTGCCTTTGAGTACTAGACCTTCTCCTCATGACTTTGTAGTATCAAACATTCATACATGGGATTTTAGTCATCTAATAAAAGACATCGGTAAGGCTGCATCTTCAAAATGTGCTTTCCTATTGAGAATAAAGCCCAGTTTCGCATTTGTCGCTAGGGATGAGCAAGAAGATGAATATCTATGTAAGGATGGGAAAATCCACACCCTGAACAATGGGAACAAAACTGACGCTCTGGTTATTCCAAATAGAGAGTGCCTGCTGAAGTTGAAACAAGACATTTATAATTGCATAAAATCTATCTGTCAGAAAGAGGGACTTGATACAGATAGTACCCTTGTTGAGATATCTACAGAATACACACAATGCGAAAAACCTACGCACCTCTTTACTTTTGATGAAATAAAAGCTATTATGGGGGATGCTGACGATGGAGTTAACAACAAATTGGTGATAGATGAAGAAGGCAATGCTCGATTGATTCAAAATCCACTCCATGGCAATCTTTATCCTGTTAGCATTGAGACTTGGGGAGCTGGAAATCATTATGTTGGCAAAGATTCATCATTAGATGACGCGGCCCCGAGTTATCGCCTTTGCCTTTCTTTATGGTTGAGTTTTTTGCAGACAGGAAAACGTCAATATGACGACTATTATACGGATATAGACGTAGACGAGACCATTAACGAAATAAAGAGATTTTATTGAAATAAGTTATTATGAAGACAATAGCAGTGCTCCTTACTGTTTTTAATCGTAAGGAAAAGACGTTGCAATGCCTTGAGAGGTTATATAAGCAGTTGCCTTTGGATGGGTATCAAGTAGATGTATATCTCACAGATGATGGCTGTACAGATGGTACACCAGAAACTGTAAAGGCTAAGTTTCCGCAAGTAAATATTATACATGCCAAAGGCGATTTGTTTTGGAATCGTGGTATGTTCACGGCATGGGAAAAAGCCGCCAATACCAAGGATTATGATTATTATTTGTGGCTTAATGATGACACCTTTGTCGTAGATAACATGATGGTTACATTGATAGAGGCTGCTGAGGTTACTGATAATAAAGCGATAATAGTAGGAGCAACAGAAGCAACAGACCATTCGCGGTTAACATATGGTGGGCGATTGCGTGACGCCTCCATTCCTCTTCCTGATGGTAAGCTGACAGAGGTGGAGTTTTTCAATGGTAATATTGTGTTTATTCCCCGTGTGCCTTATCATGTGCTTGGTAATCTTGATTATTATTTCACACATAGTAAAGGTGATTTTGACTATGGCATGAGGGCGAAGAAAGCTGGTGTTCAGATGTTTCAGGCTGGCAAGGTCTTGGGTGTGTGCGATGCCCACACCTCTCTTGACAAATGGTGTAACCCAGACGTGCCGTTTATAAAGCGTTGGAGAATGTTGCATCGTCCTAATGGAATGCCACCTAAAGAGACGTTCCATTTGGAAAATCGACATTTTGGTTATTTTGTAGCATGTAAGCATTTCTTATCTATCTATATAAGATGCTTGTTTCCTCAGTTTTGGATCAAAAGAATTAAATGATGACATATGAGTTCCAGCAAAAGTTATAAGCTATAAAGGTAAGCATTTGGTTAGTTTCTATTGTAAACATAATGACTAAACTTTAATATAAAACAAAAATAATGCATATAGGATACATACATCTTGACTATGGTGAATGGCAGAATGGTAGCTATAATGTTCAAGAGATAGGTTTGGGCAAGGCTATGGTTCAGCTAGGACATTCTTTCACAATTGTCTATTGGGTTAGCAAAAATGACGAACGTTATGGAAAGACAGTAAAGATACAAGATGGAATATATAAAGTGTATTTATCATACAAGTGGAGATGTGTACATCATATAATTCCTGACATGAAAAAATTGATGCCTCTTCATCTTGACGTTCTTCATCTTCAATGTGACAATCTTGTTGGAGTGCCTTTTGCCGTAAGTTATTGTCTAGACCATCAGATACCTCACTATTGTTATGTGGGAACTCTCCATAGTTCTTCAAAAAAGAGTGTTTCACGCATGATTGTTGATGTCATAACATATAGAAATTACTTTTATTTGAGGAAGACAAAAGTATTTGCCAAAACCCTAGCTGTCGTAGAGGAGCTACATAAACACGGGGTTAAATCAGCTTCTTTTGCACCTGTAGGTTTGGATACAGATGTTATACCAACAGAAAATCGAAGTAAATTACAAATAAAGAGTGACTTGAAAATTCCTGTTGACAAGAAAATCATAGTTTGTATATGTGCCTTGCGTCATGATAAACATCCGCTAGACTTGCTTGATTTGGCAGAACTTCTTTCTGATGATTTTTATATTGTACATATTGGTTCTGCTTGGACAGCAGAAAAAGAATACAAGGAACATTTAGCTAAAGGAGGCAATCTTGAAAAAGTACACTATATAGGCACAATTCCTAATAAAAAAGTACATGCTTATTATGAAATAGCCGATTATGTTGTAAACTTCAATCCTAATGAGATTTTTGGTATGGCAATTCTTGAGGCTATGTATCACGGATGTACTGTTGTAGCTCGTCATGCTCCTGGACCTGATTGCATCATTGAGAATGGAAAAAGCGGCTTCTTGTGCAATAGTGTTGTTGAGATGGCAGATATAATAAAAAACAATTCTCATGCAGAATGTGCAGAGAAACGTATTGAAGACAATTTCTTATGGATCTCTACAGCAAAAAGCTTTTTGTTAGATTTTATACCAAACGATGAAAATAAAAAATAATAAAAACATTAATTATTGGATTGGACGCTTAATAAATAATGTTAGACGTGTTTCCACTGGTAAAAAATGCCCACAGAATGTTGGGCTGTAAAAATGTTGAATTTCTTGATTGGCCAGATGGAGGCTTTTTGGCTAATGAAAACAATGAACTGTTATGTGGTGGTCTCTTGAAAAAAATAATGGAATACAACCCTTCTGCTATTTTCTATCCTCATTGTTATGACAATACAGAAGATTATAGAGCTGTATGTAGAATCATGAAGAAAATGATGCAACATTTAGTTGTTAAACAGTTTATGTATTGTGTATGGCTGTGGGATGATACTCCATGGAAAGAATTGATGAAGTTGAGGTCTGTAAATGCCCTTGTTTTAAAAAGTGAAAATAATCATAAATCTAACGCTGTAGATTATTATGTAAACAGTTCTGTTTATGGTGTAAGATTATCAGGAAATCTGCCTGTATTATTTACGAAAATGATAAAACAAAAAAACGAACTTTATTTTAGATTGTAAAATTATGATACCAAAAATAATACACTATTGTTGGTTTGGTGGTCAAGAGTTGCCAGACCTTGTGAAAAAATGTATAGAAACATGGCATAAGTATTTACCAGATTATGAGTTTAAGCTATGGAATGAGGAGAGTTTTGACATCAACTCATCAGAATGGTGTAAGGGGGCATATGAAGCGAAAAAATATGCTTTTGTAGCTGATTATGTACGGCTTGTTAAACTATACGAAGAGGGAGGTATCTATCTTGATACTGACGAGAAACTTGAAAAAAGTCTGAATCGTTTTGTGGAGAATGATGAGGCTTTTATGGGTTTTGAGGATGGAAAGGTCTTGTCTATGGGAGTAATGGGCTTTCCTCCTAAGCATAAACTTATATCTGAACTCATGCAGTATTATAAACAGCCATTTACAATGGATATTATAGAAAAAAATATATCCAATGCAGTTGCTGCAACCAACTATCTAGAAGAGAAATACGGATTGAAAATAGATAACAGTGAGCAAATTGTATATGGAGTTCATATCTATCCTAGAACATTTTTTAACGCTATGGATTTTTGGGGGAATTGGGACAGAACAGATGGCACAACATCTGTGCATCTTTATATGGGGTCGTGGTTACCAAATGAAGCAAAACGTAAATTAGACAGACGTAAGACATGGTGGTGGAGATTGGCTAAAACTTGTTGGAACTTATTGAAAGGGCAAAAAAAATGAAAGAATATATAAAATCAAAATTTTTGGATTTTCTTTATGTATTTCTAAATTACATAATTGCTTACTTTCCCTGCTGGCATATTCGGAAATTGTTTTATGTGGTATGTGGTATGAAGATAGGACCTGGATCAAGAATCTTAATGGGAACAGTCATTATCAAACCTTGGCGCATAAAAATAGGACGTAACAGTTTTATTAATGAGAGTTGTCATATTGACGCGCGTGGGGGGGGTGTACATTGGCGATAACGTTAGTGTATCCATAGGAACAATGATTATATCAGGATCACACAAGTCACGTTCTGCAGGCTTTGATTACTTTGAAAAAGAGGTCGTGTTAGATGATAATGTGTGGATTGGTGCAAGATGTATAATCTTGCCCGGAGCTGTTCTTAAGGAGGCTTGCTTGATTGGTGCTGGTAGCACTGTACTTACTGGTGAATATGATAAAGATGCTTTGTATTCTGGTGTTCCTGCAAAATATATTAGAAAAAGAAATCTAGAAGGAAAATATATTTTAAATTGGACTCCATGGTTTAGATAATGAACATGAAAAAAAACATATTAATAACTTTTCTTTTTAAGGAAGGTGCAGGTCCGGTTTTCACACTAGAAATGGCACGCGGATTTGCACAGAACGGGTGTGACGTATACGTTATAATTTCAAGCAAAATTGCCAATAAGGATGATTGGAAAAAGGAAACTGCGTTGAAAGAAGTGTATTTTTTAGAAACAGGAACAAGGGATACTGCTATTCAAGCAACAATGTCTTTTTTCTTTAAAGAAAGAAGAAAATTGAAAAAACACTTTAACCATATTATTTTTGATCGTATAATCAGTACATTCTATCATCCGTGGGCAATCAGTTTGATGAGATGTCTCAAAGGTCCTAAATATACAATATGTCATGATCCAATACATCATAGTGGAGTGCCTTTTATAGAACGTTATATGACAACAAAATATATAAAATCGTCTGACGATGTAGTGGTGCTTACAAAGAGTTTTATTCCTATTGTTCAGAAGCGTTTTGGCTTTGACCTTTCAAAAATCCATTATATGCCGCACGGACGAATGAAGAGCTATAAGAAAGATACTTTTTTAACTGTTGATTTTTCTTTAAATACAACAATTAATTTTCTTTTCTTTGGCCGTATAAGCGAATACAAAGGATTAACGATTTTGGCAAAAGCTTATTCTACTTTAGTTAAAACAAAGCCCAATGTTTCTTTGAGAGTTGTTGGAAGTGGAAACTTTGAACCTTTTAAGGAATTCTTTGAGGGTTTACCAAATGTTGATATTACCAATAAATATATTGAGGATAAGGACGTTGAATCATATTTTTGTAAACCAAATACCATTTTAGTACTCCCGTATTTGGATGCAAGTCAAAGTGGTGTTATACCTGTTGCCTTAGAGTTTGGCGTCCCAATCATAGCCTCTGAAACAGGAGGGTTGCGAGAACAGATGAATAACGGAGCTTTTGGATTGTACTGCAAACCAAATGATATTAACGCTTTATACCAAATAATGGATTATTGTGTTGATCATCCTAATGACTTAAATATGGAACGTAAAAAAATGGCAGAGTATCTCCAAAGCATTGATTGGGACAAAGTAACAGCAAAACTTATTACAGGATGAAACATGTATTTCATATTATTACCCATCTTGATGTAGGTGGGGCAGAACGTGTGGCATTCAATATTGCAAAATCGGATAATCCAGCTATAGAATATCATATCGTCGAAGTTGTGCATTCAAGCTCTGAATTTTCAAGAAAAATAATAAAAGAACTAACCGACGCTGGCATCATCGTCCATTGTTCACCTTATAGCATTAAAAAATATGCAATTTTGATGTTTTGGATCTGGTTTAAGCGCCTATATATTGATTTAAAGCCAGATGTTATCCATGTTCATACGGAAATACCAGATTTTGCTCTATGGGTCTTCAGAAAAATTGCTTGGACATATTTCTGGATTCATCCTATATATATCAGAACCATTCATAACACTGAATTATGGAATGATTGGAAAGGAATCGGTAGGTTTGTTGAAAGGTTTTATATTAGGCATCATAGCAATGTTGCTATCTCTCAATCAACCAAAGAATGTTATGAACGTGCTTATGGCGAAAAAAATATACCTATTATTTATAATGGTTTAGAAGAGGTGGTGCAAAAACCATTTGACCACATTGTTAAAGGCAAGGTGAATGTACTTTTTGCAGGACGATTGGAATGGCAAAAAGGCGTAGATGAACTGTTGGAGGTTATTGTGGCCTTTAAGAATAGTAACAACCTTCATTTTCATATAGTGGGAGAAGGCAGCTATTTAGAGAAGATAAAGACTACGATTGGATCTTTCTCTAATGTGAGCCTTTATGACAAAATTTATGGACTGTCACAATATCTTGGTTCGTTTGACTATTTGTTTATGCCTTCAAACCATGAGGGTTTGGCACTGATGCCAATTGAGGCAAGTCTTGCACATACACCAACTGTCATCAATAGATGTCCTGGTCTTAGAGACACATTGCCAGAAGACTGGCCTTTGGCTGTTGATGGCAATTCTGTTGATGCTTTTATTGAAATCTTTAGCAAAGACATTTCGGAAGAAAAATATAAAGAGCTGTCAGGCAAAGCCTATATGTTTGCAAAAGAAAACTTTTCATTAAAGAAGATGCAACGAGAGTACGAACAATTATATCAAAACAAGTAAATAATCTGTTATATCTTTGGGTATGGTGTGATCCTGATATAATATGGGGCAATTTGTCATTATTCATTAATGATGACACAATGTCTAAGTTTGATGTAATTGGTGGCGGTGGCCCTTGCACCTTGCAACGTAACACTCCTTATTTCGTAAATCCGTTTAAGAAAAAGAATAGAACGATAAACGCTTTTACTTTTGACGAAACTCGTTCCACAAATTTGAATCTGATCTATGATGAATGGGGGTATGCAAGACTTCGCAAAGAAGATGGCGTAAAGGAAACAGACATGTATAACTGGTTCCTGAAGAGAGCTTTAGATATATTGCCGCCTAAAGGTTTTGGTCCTCATCGAGTATTGAAAATCCGATTCTCTGAAGGATTACATTTTGTAGAATATTCAGATGGTAAGATTTTTGATGTCGAAATTTTGCGAGATGACATTGTAAACAAGAAAGACATGAAAAAAAACAATATTTAAGCGTTTGCTGAGAAAAATTGGAATGTAATATAATTAGTTGGAATGCTGTATATTGTACATTTTCATAAAGACAGATGCTAGATAAATAGAATAACAATGAAACCAAAGATACTTTTTATCATGCACATGCCGCCGCCTGTGCATGGAGCCGCTATGGTGGGACAGTATATCTACGATAGCAAACTGATAAAGCGAGAGTTTGACTGTCATTACATCAACCTGACTACTGCAAAGAACTTGCAGGACATCGGGAAGGTGGGGATGAGAAAACTCTTTGACTTCTTCAATCTCCTAAGGAAGATACGGCATGAGGTGAAGGTGGTCAAACCTCAATTGGTGTATGTTACGCCTAATGCTTGTGGCGGTGCTTTCTACAAGGACTTTGTAGTGGTTCAGATGCTGAAACATCTGGGTTGTCAAGTGGTGGTGCATTACCATAATAAAGGTGTGGTAACTCGTCAAGACAGGCGTTTGGACAATGCTTTGTATAGACGGTTCTTTAAGGATATCAAGGTGATTCTCTTGTCTGAATGTCTTTATGATGATGTGAAGAAATATGTGAAGAGGGACGATGTGTTCGTATGTGGCAATGGTATCCCTTCGGCTTCTATAGAGAGTTTTGTATCGGCTCCTTTTGATGCGGCATCTCCTGAAGATAAGATTCCTCATCTCCTGTTCCTTTCTAATCTTCTGATAAGTAAGGGTGTGGTGGTTCTGCTTGATTCTCTGAAGGTATTGAAGGAGAAAGGCTGCCGTTTTGTCTGCGACTTTGTGGGTGGTGAAACGGTGGAGATGGATGCTGCTATGTTTCAGGCTGAGGTCGTAAAGCGTGGGCTTGAGGGTATGGTGGTGTATCATGGCAGGAAATATGGAAAGGATAAGGAGGCGTTTCTGAATGCCGCCGATATTTTTGTCTTCCCTACTTTCTATCATAACGAGTGTTTCCCGTTGGTATTGTTGGAGGCTATGGAGCATGGTTTGCCTTGCATCTCGACGACAGAAGGGGGTATACCAGGAATTGTCGATGATGGCAAGACGGGCTATCTCGTACCTATACATGATGCAGTGGCATTGGCTGATAAAATAGGAATGTTTATTCGTGATACCGACTTGCGCCATAAAATGGGTTCGGCAGGACGAGAGAAGTATGAACGTGAGTTTACGTTGGAAGTTTTTGAGAAAAGAATGGTGGAGATTTTAAAAACATGTGTTTGATTTAAATACTAATATGTTTCGATTAAAAGATTTAAATATACTTGGTAGCAAGGCGGAGCTCGCCGCGCTGCCAGAGGGCAAATTGCTTATCAATACAATTAATGCACATTCGTACAACACTGCACGTAAGGATGGGTTGTTCGCTGAGGCACTGACAAATGGTGATGTGCTCATTCCGGACGGAGTGAGCATCGTGAAGGCGTGTAAGTGGATTAAGGCGAAGAGCCAACCGAAGGAACGTATTGCAGGATGGGACTTGTTCGAGTTTGAAATGAACAAACTCGAAGAATGTGGAATGAAGAATGTTTCCCGTGAGCGTCCGCTCACGGTTATGTTCATGGGCAGCTCGGAGAAGGTGCTTGACCTGATAGTGAAGCGGGCTGCGGAAGTGTATCCGCATCTGAAGGTGGTGACTTACTCGCCACCATACAAGCCTGAGTTCTCGGAGGAGGACAATAAGGCTATCATTGATGCAATCAATGCTGCTGATCCTGACTTGCTATGGATTGGTATGACTGCGCCAAAGCAGGAGAAGTGGACTTTCTCGCATTGGGATGAACTGAATATCCACTGCCATGTAGGTACCATCGGAGCAGTGTTCGACTTCTTTGCTGGTACGGTGGAGCGTGCACCTATGTGGTGGCAGCGTCATGGTTTGGAGTGGCTTTATCGACTGATGAAGGAGCCGAAGCGCATGTGGAGACGATATATTATTGGCAATGCGCTGTTCCTTTTCAATGTTATCTTTCGCGAGAGATGGTAAAGGATATCTACTACAAATTCATACAATTCTCGCTTGGTATTTACGATGGTCGGGAGTTTGTTGATGGGTCGGCACTGATTGGCTTCGATTGGGAGCGTTTCTTTGGTTTTGCCAGGAAGCAGACGTTAGTGGGCATCATCATGGAGGGCATATCGAAACTGCCGAAAAGCGTGGCACCAACGAAGAAACTGCTGATGAATTGGTTCATGGCGAGCCAGGGTATACGTCGACAGAATTGGATGCTAAACGAAGCCACCGCCGACATATATAATAAGGTGAGGGCTGCGGGCTACGACTGCTGCATACTAAAGGGGCAAGCGAATGCTGCGATGTACCCCAATCCGGCTGCGCGTACCCCTGGCGATGTGGATATGTGGGTGAGGGCATCACGTGAGGAGATACGTGCGTTTGCTCATTCGCTGGCAAAGGAAAATGGACGTGTGGACGAGGAGAGCTTCAGCCATATCGCTATCACTCTGAATGGTGTATGCGTTGAGCTGCATTACACACCGGGGTTCATGGCAAACTTTGTGTATAGCCGTCGTTTACAACGATGGTTTGCGGATAGCATCGAGGTGCAGTGTCGCAATATGATTGCGTTGCCCGATGGGGCTGGTGAGGTAGCCTCTCCTACTCCTGCGTTCAATGCTGTCTATCAGTTGTACCACCTCTATCATCATTACTTCTATGAGGGTGTCGGACTACGCCAAGTGGTAGACTATTACTACGTAATTTTGAATTTTGAATTAGGAGTTTGGAATTGTCGCTTATGCGATGAGGAGTTGAAGAATTGTGAATTGGAATTTCAAAACTCAAAATTGCATAATTCAAGATCGGCAAAGCCGATAATTCAAAGTTCAAAACTCAAAATTCAAAACTCGCTAAAGTGTCTCGGCTTATGGAACTTCGCAAGTGCAATGATGTATGTGTTGCATGAGGTGATGGGATTGTCGGAGGAACTGATGATTGCACCGATAGACAAGACACGTGGACGGATGTTACTCGACGATATTCTGCATGGTGGCAATTTCGGACATCACGACAAACGCCATGCGTGGGGACACGATGCGTATAAAGACAACGGCTTCAAGCATGGAGCGTTGGGGCATAATCTGTTAAGATTATACCGCGACGCTCGTCTGCTTAGATATTATCCTGCGGAGGCACTAAGCGAACCGCTATTTAGAATTTGGCATTTATTTTGGAGAATGAGAAATAAGAAATGCTGACGCAAGCTTTACTTGCGCCCTGCCTTCCATCCGCCTGTTCCGTAGCATCCCTGCTCTGTCACAATAACGACCTTATTGCCGTCGAGTACCTTGCGCGGACTATGCACCTTTGCGTCATTCGTTACGCCGTTGATAGCGGTCGGTTCGGTGACAACAAGGTGCATTGTTGTTTCTACCCCACTGTCGTATGTGGTGGCGGTGATGGTTGTTTCGCCTACGCTAAGGAGCGTAACGTAACCACCTGTGACGGTCGCAACGCTCTCGTTTGAGCTCTTCCAATGCAAGCGTTTGTCGGTAGTGGTCTTCGGCATGAATGTCGGGCGCAATCCAATGTGGGCAACATCTAACGATACCGTCATCTCTTCCTCTGCAAAGCTGATCGAACGCGATAGCTCGGGCTGCTTCTGCTCACCCTTGCGATAGAGGAACGGCAGGGGTAGGGTCTTAGATGTGTAGAGGTTGAAGCGTGCGTAGCTGTTATCCGGAGTGCTGTAGCGCATTGTGCCGTAAGCTTCGTTAGTAGGAGTAAGCGTCGCGCCTTCGTGATCAAGTGCTATATTCCACTCGGTTATGCCCTCGTTCCATGCCAACTTCTGCTTGCCTGTCGCACCAAGCTGACGACCGAATTGGTCGGTGAGGGTCCAGTGCTGCTGGTCGGCAGACTTGTTCAGCGTGAAGCGCAGCACATCTGGACAGGTAACGTCAGCCGTTGAGGTCACCGACACTACATCGAGATAGTTTGTCTCGTCCATGCCGCCTAAGTCGGCAGCTGCCGATCCGTTGCGGTATATCATCACCTCGTCGCCCGCGCTGAGCGTGCTCTTATTCGTCAGCTTCTCATACTGCCAGCCGAGCGGCGACTCCAAAGCTATGTCAGCCTCATCGTATTCGATAGTGATGGCATCGAGATACACAGAGCCTTCGCTCTTGCCTCCAGCCACAACGATGCTCATGTCGTTGGTGGTGATGGCTGGTGCGTCTATCTGCTTCGTCACGTCGACATATACGCCGAGGTCTTTCGATACCCACTCGCCGAACCAGTCGCTGCTGGCGAAGTCGACCGGTGCCAACGAGTAGAGCGTTGTGCCACCATCGTTGAGCGACACGCCCACCTGTCCTTTCTTATTGTTTGAGCACATCGAGAACGTGATGCTGCGCACCTTGCAGCCTTGCCATCCTTCGAGATAGAACACTGCCTCGTGGTTGCGAGGTATCTGGTTGTAGCGGTTGCCCGTTGTTGCGCCGAACTCGTTTTCGAAGTCTACTCGCGAGTTGCGTGGCACCGTTCCACATGCTGCTATCTTGAATTCTGCCGTCTGCTTGTTGTATTCAACAATTTTGTACACTACTTCTGCAGCATCCGCTGCAACAGAAATCGTAAGGAACGCTGCTACAGTCATTGCCTTACGCACAATACCCATCAGATTTTTCATATCCTTGTTTTTAGGCTTTTAGGCTGAGTGGTATGGGCAAGATGCCCATACCTCCTACCCTTTTTGCTTTTACTCTTTTACTTTTCCTGCAAAGGTACTGCTTTTTTATGTTTTCTGCTAAAAATCCATTATCTTTATAAAAAGTGTGCCTTCTATGTTTCTCGCGTAGAAACATAGAAGGCACACACTCTTTATTGCATTTACAAGGTTACAGCCACGCTCCGAAGCGTGGCTGCGGCAGTGGTGCCGAGAAGTAGTAGTTCTGATCGTTGGCGCTGTCGAGGAAGTTCACCCTCTTCATGCCGAAGAACGGGATGCCGTTCGGGAAGATGCGCGCAAAGTCGGTCACACCGCCCGAGAGAGCGGGGCTACCCTGCTGCAGGTCGAAGTTCCACGCCTTATCGAAAGCAAGCGGAGCGCCCTTATCGGGGTCGTCGACCTCGCAGTTGATGTCCATGCCGGCGTTCTGCTTGAAGAGCTTGAAGAGCGGATCGAACTGGCCTGCTGTGGCGCTCTTTATGTCTGTGTCGAACCAGATGCCGAGCGAAGCGCCATTTGCCATCTGCTCCACGCCGGTAGCGGTAGAAGCGTAGTAGTAGTTGGGCGTGAGACGGCTGTGCTCCATGTCGGCGCCGTCCTGCTTGGGCTGCTTCAGACCGAAGCGCGAGTCGTAGCAGAGGTTGTTCACGAACACCGGTCGCGCAGCCTTCTCCACCCATACCGAACCGCCCTTCTTATTCTTCGAGCGTCGCCAACCGCAGTCGACGATGGTATTGTTGTAGACGGTCATGTCGGTGAGCGGCACCACCTCGCTGTTGCCGGCGTTAGAAAGCTTAAAGGCGTTGGTGCAGGCGTTGTATATCACGTTGTTGGCTACGTCGAGCTTGCAGCCCGCCTTCACGTTGATAGCCTCGCCGCCGTCGGCAGCGTTGCCCGAATCGGCGAAGATGTTGCCCGCAATCACGCCGTTGCCGCCCGTGAAGTAGGTCTGGTCGTTGTAGTTGTCGTGGAAGAAGCTGTTGGCGATGACAAACTTGCCGTTGACGTTGCAGAAGTGGAAGGCCGGCACGCCGCCGTCGATGGTGGTCTTGAAGAGCTTGTTCTGGAACGATGCCGACGACTCGGTAGGCGTGGCGCCGGCGTAGGCTATGTCTACATGGTTGAGCACCACTTCCTCCGAGTTGTAGCCACAGATGATGCCGCCCCAGGCTTCGGGCTTCTTGCGGTCGGAGGTGAAGGTGACGGGCTTCTCGGCTGTACCGAGGCAGTAGAGGTTGCCCAGCACCACCACTTCTACAGGCACCTGCACGTCAGCCTTGCACGTCACCGTCACGCCCGGCTCTATATAGAGCGATGTGCCGACGGGTATCTCTACGCTCTCGCTCAGCGTGGTGTCGTTCGACCACACGAGAGAGCCTACAGGATACTCCGCCACGGCGGTCTTTATGACGTTTGTAGAACCTTGGTTGGCGTTGCCGTTGTTGCCTGTATAATCGTACGGATTGATGTTGTCGTTCTCGCAAGACGCTGAGAACATTGCCGTTGCTGCGGCGAGCAGCATACCGGCCATTGTGTTTATCTTCTTCATTTAGAATGTTTTTATTTATGTTGTTATGGTGAGGTGGTGAGATGGTGACACGGTGAGCAATCAGAGCTTGTAGCGCACGCCGAGCAGGAAAGTTCTGCCGTAACGGTATGTGCCAACGATGGTCTTGTCGCTCTTCTGTCCTTCATACTCGAGGTTGCTCTGGTTGACGGTCTTGAGGTATCGCTCGCGCTTTGCGTCGAGCAGGTTGTTGGCCTTGAAGAAGAGCGAGATGCCGTTGTGGAACTTCTTCTCTGCGCTGAAGTCGAGTCCGAACATCGCCTTGTCCCACTGGTCGGCGTCCTTGAACGGCGACACAAGTGCGAGTTTCGTGCCGGTGAACGAGGCTGCAAGCTGTGCGTTCCAACCATGTTCGGTGTCCTTGTAGAGCAGGGAGAGATTGGCTGTGTGCGGCGCCTGGTTCACGAGCGGACGAGTCTGCGTAACGCCCGTCTTATACTCTGCGCTGCCTTCCTTGTACTGGCGCTTCGAAGTGGTAATCTCCGAGTGGGTGTAGGTATAGTTTGCCTTCACACCGAAGTGGCGTATGTACTTTATCACGTCTATCTCGAAGCCCATGTTCTTCGCGTTGCCCAGGTTGGCGGGCATGTAGTAGGCGTCTGTTCCGGCGCCGATTTTGCCGTCCGACGTAACGAACACCTGTTCTATCGGGTTCTTCAGATACTTATAGAAGACGCCTGCGAGAATCTGCTCTGTGCTCGACGGGAACCACTCCCAGCGTAGGTCAATATTGTCGATGCGGGCGCGTTTCAGTTCGGGGTTTCCTTTCTCCTGATACTCCTCGCCCTGTATCTGGTAGGGTACAATCTCGTAGAATCCAGGTCGGTTGATAGAACGGTAGTAAGAGAGGCGCACGTTCATCTTCTTTGTCGGTGTCCACTTCACTGAAGCCGACGGCAGATAGTCCCAATAGCTCTGCTCGCCCACCTGCCCCATGTTGCGGAAGTGCTGCAGCATGGTGTATATCTGGTTGGTATGTTCGGCGCGTAAGCCCACGTTCAGCTCTCCGAGAGCGCTGCTCAGCGTAGCCATAGCGTAGACTCCGCCGATGTGCTCCTTCGAGTCGTAGTTGAGCTGAGACGCCTGCGAGTAAGGCGTCTTGCATACCCAATCGACGTTGGCGAACTGCTCGTATCCGTTGCCGTCGAGCTGCTGCGATATGTCAGCCGGGTTGAAGACGTACGAGTAGTAGCGGTTGCTGCGCTCCTTGCGGCGATACTGCGCGCCTACCTTCCACAAAGCGTCCAGCTTGTCGCCGAAGCGTGTGTCGTAAGCGAGGTTGATGTAGCCCGCCCAGTCGGTATCCTTGTTGTGCTGGAAGCGGCGTTCCGCACTCTTTGGCAGCGTCTTCAGGATGTTCTTCTCCTGGCTCCATATATCGCCCGACACGGCGTCGCCCTCAGCGCCGGCACTACGACCAACGGTGTTGGTAAGCGTCACGTATGTGCGGTCGGGGTCTTCGGCTCTTGCCTGCGAGAACACGCCCGACCAGTCGACCGTGAAGCGGTCGGTCAGATGGTGCGTGCCCTTGAGGTTGGTGGCGAAGATGCTCTGCGTAGAAGAAATGGAGCGCAGCTCGTCGTCCTGCGTGTACGAGTCGGCACTGATATACTCGGTGTTCACGCCGTTGTTGTAGCGCACGCCCTTCGAGTTGGTGCGCACGTACATGTTGTACCATTCGAGCTTGTGGTTCGAGAGCGAGAGGTCGAGCTTTGCGTGCAGCCCCGCCGTGAAGTCGTGTACGCTGTAGTAGCGGTGGTTAAGCGTAGAGATATACATAGCCTGTTCGCCCGACGCCATCTTCACCGAGTTGTATGTACGCTCCGTGCCACGGAAGGTGTTCTGCACACTTCCGGCAAGCATCACGCCGATACGGTTGTTCCAGAAACGGTCGCCTACGCTGAGACCGCCGATGAAGTTGGGCACCGGCGTAGCATGGCTCTTCAGCTGCACCGGTCCGTTCCTGAAGTCGGAAGCCGAAGCCTTGTAGTCTGAGCCGAACGCCTCGTAGGGCGAACGGTGAGTATAGTCGGAGCGGTTGGTCGTGAGATAGTCTCTTGCGCCGCTCCAGAAGTAGTCGCTCATGCCTACGGCGGCATTAGCCTGCAACTGGAAGCGTGCGGGCGCATCCTTCATCACCATGTCGACCACTCCACCTGCGGCGTCGCCCTCCATGTCGGCAGTAAGCGACTTCGAAACCACGAGGCGGTCCATCAGGTCGGACGGGAAGATGTTGAGCGGAACGTAGCGGTTCTTGTCGTCGGGGCTCGGTATCTTCACACCGTTCACGAGCGTATAGTTGTAGCGCTTGTCCATGCCTCGGAGTATGGCGTACGAAGCCTCGCCCGAAGCGTCGCGCTCCATGGTCACGCCCGACACGCGCTGAAGCACGCTCGCCACATTCACGTCGGGCGAGAGCTGTATGCTCTGCTGGCTCATCACGTTGAGCACGCTCGCCGCATTCTTCACCGTCTCGACGGCGCTGCGGTCGGAGCGATACTCGCGGTGTCCGGTTACAACCACCTCGCCCAACTGCTGCAAGTCTTCGTCCAAGGCGATAATGAGTTGTCCGTCCTTGCCTTTCTCCGAGCCTTTGTCATAGTCTTTCGCCACGTCGACCACTATCTCTCTTGTCTTGTACGCCATGTACGAGACAACAAGCGTGTAGCGGCCGCGGTCGGGCAGCTCGCGCAGCGTGAAGGTGCCGTCGAGACCGGTTGTGGTGCTGACGCTTGGCAGCTCCTTCACTCTGATAACAGTGCCGATAAGCGGCTCGCCGGTCTTGTGGTCCTTGACGATGCCGTCGAGCGTGTGCGCTGTTATGGCAGAGGTAGCAGCCGTGAGGAGTGCCGCTGTGAATAAAAATCTCTTCATGCTATTTCGACTTTGTTATCGTGTGAATAATCTTTCCGTCCTTGTCTATCATCGACATCTTCAACTGCTTCTTGTCTACGGTGAACACAGAGAAGCCGTCGGCAGAGCTGCAGAACACCGTGCCGTCGGTAGGCTTCACGGGACGCGCCAACGACGACGACGAGTTGACTACGTAGTCGATATTGTCACCCTTCTTCTGTATGTGCTGGAAGTTGTGGATGTGTCCGCAGGCGTATATAGCCACGTTGTTATATTTGTGAAGCACGGGCAGCAGACGCTTCTGCATGTCGAGACGCTCGCTCTCCTTCTTGTTGGTGTCGGCATATATCGGGTGATGACCCATCACAACCACCCAGTCTTCCTTGGCGTTGCGCAGCGTCTCGTCGAGCCACGCCAGCTGCGCCTCAGCGTCCTGCTTACAGGCGTCGGGATAGACGCTCGAATTCTTACGATAAGAGTCGATGAGCGGTGTTGTGTCGAGCATCACAATGCGCACGGAAGTGTTGCCGTGCTTGAACACCTTAGTATAATACCTGGCAGGCATCATCCATCGGCGGCTCACCTTGCCGTAGTCCATGAAAGCCTGCGTATTGCCGCGATACTCGTGGTTGCCGCAAACTGGAAACCAGTCGAGCATAAGGTCGGGATGCGAGTAAACCAGCTCGTAGTTGGTCATCCAAAGCGGGTCCTGTAGCGACGCAACACCATTGAAATGATGAATGTCGCCCGCAGCACACACACACTCAGGGTCAACCACTCCCGCCATTTCGCCCATCAGTTCGGCTATCGGCTTCTGGTCGTAATAGCCGTTGCGTCCCATGTCGTTGGTCATATAGAGCGTCACGTCGCCCCTCAGCTGCTGCCACTCGGCACGCACGTCGTCAGCAACCGGTTGCGCTACGGCAGCCGTTGCCACCTTCGCCTTGCAGCACGCCTGCGCTCCGTCTGCGCTCTGCGCCTGCATGCCCATAGAACCTAAAAACATCATTGCAGCCAATGACCACACAGCCATTCTTCTGCCGCAGCTTTCTCTCACTACTTTCTTTTTCATTCTTTTGCTTTTTTAGTCAACTATATGTAAAATTTCGGGTGCAAAAGTAAAAGTATAGTGTGTCAAAGAAGTTACAAAAATTTTATAATCAGAAGTCTTCCTGCGACGACTCTTCTTTTTCCCCATCCTGCGCTGCAGTCCGCCACCCAGAAAGCAGATGCCCGATACAATCCGCGTGTTCAAGCGCTGGCTATAATAGGAGAATACACTTAATTTATCTTAATGCTTCACAAAAAAATACTACAAATACTTGTTTGTATGTGTCAAAAAGTGTAGCTTTGCAGCAGTTTTATGTGTCTAAAAGTGTAAGAATTCCGAGTTTTCATGTGTCTAAAAGTGTAAGATTTCTGAGCTTTTATGTGTCTAAAAGTGTAAACTATGAAAAGAAAGATATACAACAAGCTCGTAGAGTGGAAGAATCAAAAGCAGCACAAACCATTAATACTCAACGGTGTAAGACAATGCGGCAAGACTTTCATCCTTAAAGAATTCGGCAAAAAAGAATTCGCAAGCCTTGCCTACGTCAGTTGCGACAGAAACGAAAGCCTACAAGCCATATATGCGGGCGATTTCAATGTGTTTAGAATTATACAAGGATTAAGTGCTTTGACAGGAGTGGACATCATCCCCGGCAAGACACTTATATTCTTAGATGAAGTGCAAGCCTTTCCACAGGCATTAGAGGCATTGAAGTATTTTTGCGAAGACGCTCCCGAATATCATATTGTTGTGGCAGGATCTTTGTTAGGTGTAGCCTTACACGCAGGGGTATCCTTCCCCGTAGGAAAAGTACAGACACTACGCCTTTTCCCTATGGACTTTGAAGAGTTTCTTATGGCATTGGGGGAAGACCAACTGCTAAAGCTCATGCATAACCACGACTACGAACTGATGAATGCCTTCCACGAGAAACTAAAAGACTATCTGCGCCAATACTACTATGTAGGAGGAATGCCTGAGGTCGTAAAGCATTACGTAGAAAACAAATTGCTCAATCAGGTGCGAACCATTCAAAACGAAATTCTATCCAACTATGCAGGCGATTTCTCCAAACACGCACCCACACAAGAGGTAGCACGCATCGACATGGTGTGGCAATCGATACTTGGACAATTGTCTAAAGAGAACAAGAAATTCGTGTATGGAGTATTGAAAAAAGGCGGTAGGGCGAAAGAATTCGAGTTAGCCATACAATGGCTGATAGACGCAGGTCTGATATATAAAACTACAAAGGTGACAAAACCCGAATTGCCATTGAAGTTCTACGAAGACATATCTGCTTTCAAACTCTATTTATGCGACTGTGGATTGATGGGCGCTATGGCAAACACCGATGCTAAGAATGTGTTAATTAGCGATACCGTATTTACTGATTACAAAGAGGAATTTACCGAACAGTATGTCATACAGCAACTACTCGCATCACACAATGTATCTTATAAAAATCTAA
>ERZ1023666.353-NODE-353-length-20224-cov-11.003719_pt1 | contig 20224 bp, 10 predicted proteins | sample MGYA00380341_ERZ1023666 | MGnify/ENA primary metagenome ERZ1023666 (study PRJEB33179, sample SAMN07448983) | human gut metagenome | biome: Human-gut; feature: Human associated habitat; material: Faeces | host: Homo sapiens | place: India: Bhopal | collected...
AAGCCGATGACGAGAAAGCAAATCAAGCAGCAGAACCTCAGCCATCATCTGGGACGGTTGCAGAAACCAAAGCAGAAGCCCCTGACGACATCGGCGCTGAAGCCCAAACCCAGAAAGCCCAAGAACTTCTGGAAGCCGAATCTGAAGAAGCATCAGATACTGCGGAAGCGGCTGAAAATCCGTTTGAAACGGCAGCAGTCGAAGAAGACAACCTGTTTGCAGATCCTGCAAGCGGCGTAGCTGAAGAAGTACCGGAACCGCAGGGTGCAACCACCAATCCGTTCGGTGACGATAACCTGTTTGCCGATGCTGGCGAAGCTCACGTTGACAGCCCGGTGAAGCAGGAAGATGGTTTTGCTAAACCGGCTGAAGACGACGACGCTATCAATCTGTTTGCCTGATAAGGCGGTAAAATGATATCCAAGATCTTATGTTGGGTTTTGGGTATCACTCTTGCAATTATCATCATGGGCGCTCTGTTAGCGATTAACTTACTGGTAAGGTTATTAGCCATAGCTTTACCGGTATTTTTTATCGGTGGCATAATCGCTTATGCGTTGCATGAGTCTATCCAAAATAAGAAGCCCCCTGAATAAGGGGGCTTTTTTATTAGAACATGTTACTCATCATCTTAAGCGGTATCGGCTGTGTAATTGCCCCCGGCAGTTGGAGTACACCACTTGAGAACGGGTTACCGAAACCAGTAATCAAGTTAGGCTCCAGTGCTGATGGTGCATCCGTAAAGCGGGATACCAGTACAGACTGTGCCAATGCTGAACCCGGACGTTCTTTCATCAAGGTAAGCATCGCACGTTGGATACGCAGGCGGTACTTGGTAAACATCAGTACACCGATATCATTCAGATACTGCAACTCAGCAGAGGTAGGTACGTCGTAGTTAACGAACGCATCACTTGCTCGCTGGATTGCTTCCTCATGACTCAGCTTACGATCAGCTTTCTCCATGCTGTATTTGTATAGCACATATTTAGAGGTAAAGTCACCGAACTGTGCCGTATTGCTAAGGAATTTGTAGAGCGGAGTGTCTTTAGTCACAAACGCCCACTTAGCCGCAGTACGAACAGAAGCAGGGATTTTATCCGTTACTTTACCCAGTTTACGTTGCAAACCAGAAGCATAGGTATATGTGGTATCAGCCGTGTCCACATCATCAACGATAGACGGCATAGTACCGGCTTCGATGAAGTCCTTGATCGGGTTACGAGCAATCTGGTCTTCAAGCTGGATAATACGCTGTTCTAGTTCGGCAAAGTTACCCAGACCTGCACGTTGTTGCTGTTGGTATTTCAGCAGCAGAGCAGTGTTCTTGCGATAACTTAAGCCAGCCTGTAAAGCTACCTTCGTATTCTTAACAATATCGGTTGGTGATACACCATAGGCTTTCAACAGTGCTACGTTACCAATCAGGTTACGCATCAGTGTAGAGACGTTACGGATAACGATAATGTCTTTGAACAGAGAGGTAGCTTCCTGCGTTGCACGTTCAGTCTTAACAGCAACACCTTTAGCATCTTTACCAGATAGGGTAGAGAAAACGGAAGTTGCTAAAGACTCGACCATGTTCCGATCCATTGGATCTTTCTCAAAGGCATTTGCCACAGTCAGCTTACGGAAACCAAACACAAGGTTAACCAGATCACTACGAACCTGCATAGGCTCACCAGCACCCCAAATTTCCTGTGCATCATATCGGGTTTGTTCCGGGAGCATTGCCCAGATTTCTCTGGAGCGAGCATCCTTCGCCATTGGCCCGATAGCAACATAGCGTTCAGGGAACATCGCGTAGTTTGATTTGAAGTCCTCGTGTAAGGCTTCCATCACAATCCGGTTTTGAGTCGGACTGTGTTGCTTATCAAAAGTCTGACCTGCGTACTGACCCAACAGGTGAGCGAAGTCATTATTCCGATCCAGCAGAGTGTCACGGTTAACGTGTTGCATCTCATACTGGAAGTCCATGATGCGTCCATCAGTACCAAATACCGGAATCATGTAGGTATCCTTCACAGCAGACGGATCGAAATCAGCAGCATTCATCTTGGCTCGGCGTTGAGCAGCAGCATAAACGGCTTTGCGTCCATCGGCTACTGTCGCACCCTCACCACTCTGATAGTTCTGGTTTCGTACAGCAGATGAACCTTTACGATGATTACTGGTTAAGCTCATCGCACCGGAAACATAACGCTGTGAACCGTTGTCCTGTGTAGCATACATGGCTTTCTGGCCGAGACTTGGGATAGTCGGATCCGTAGGAACCATGCCTACAAACTGGTAGCCCATTGCCTCAAGTTCGGCACCTTCACCTTTATCTACGATCTTCACATCACGATACGGGTTGGTAACTTCCGGGATGTAACCCTTAATCCGCGAGATCTCGTTATCAGCGAACAGAGTAGAGGCAGCATCCTCAGTAAGTACCTTGTGTACGTTCAGCATTGCCTTGATGCCATTGTCCTGGTGTGGAAGCTCACTTTTCATCACATCAGCAGTACGCTTCAAGTGCTCCGGGTTGGAATATTGCATGGCATACAGAGAAGCCAGGTTATCAATAGACTCCACAACGGCACCTGAACGGTCTGGTAATGTGGTGGTTACGTAATGCGTACCAGCCCCAGACGCAATGGCTTGAGCATTCTTAGCCATACCTGGGATGGTAGCTTTCCCTGTCACCATGTAATAGCCGAGTGCTTTAGCACGGATAACCATATCATTACCATTCGGTTGAGTCAGTAAGGAACTTTCTAACTTACTGATCTCAGCACGACGGGAACGACCATCAGTAACGAATTTCTGTACGTCATTGATGCTATAGCTGTTTAACAGCGAGTGAGCATCAGTACGCATCAAGGTATACGTCAAAGCAGTCTTGTCGTCTTCGGTAAGATACTTGCCAGAGTCCTGGAACATCTCCATCACATTGCCACGAGTAAGCTCACTCAGGTTGCGACGACGCTGTTCAATCAGGTTAGTCTGGCGTTGCAGCGATTCGAATGCACTGCGTACTTTATCCGGGTTAGACATATCAGACAGGATCTGCGCAGCCCAACCATCTTCAGTGTTCGGGTTGTTCAAATCACGTAACTGGCGGATAGTCTCACCTACGCGGTCAAGCTCACGTTTAGCAGCCAGACGGGTAACAGAGCCAGCGAAGCGAATGATTGGGGAACGAGAGTTCTTAATCATCTCCGCATCAGCAGTGGCGTGGATACCATCCCATACCTTGTTACCCGCAGCTTCACCGAGATCGGACATATAGGTAAAGGCTTCTTCAACCTTACTCATAGACTTGTCACGGTTCTTGAGGTCAATCTCAATAAGCTGTTCAGCCAGTATCTGTGCTTTCTGGTTTACCAGTTGACCCGGATTAGTACGGCTCAGTAAACCAGATGCCCAGTTAACTGCATGGCTCAGGTATGCAGCAGCTTTCTCGAAGTTAGACTTCGGAGAGGTACTTTCATCCACCTGATTGGTAAAGCCCATCAGCTTACTGGTTTCCTCATGACCCAGAGTCATAGCCACAAACTGCGACAGATAACGGTTCTGACCATTCTGAGAAGGACTCAGAGTAAACAGATGATCCCATTTACGTTGTGCAGCCTGACGTTGTGCCGGAGTAGCTTTAGCCCAATCCCCATTATGGAAGTCTTTAGGCTGAATCTTCTCACGGGCAGCTTCCCATGATTTACGCAGTTCACGGTTAACAGCAGTACCGAAGCCAGAGGACAGAGAGGCTGCGACAGCAGACTCGATGGACTCAATGGCGAAGGCTTCCTGATCTGTCATATGGAAACCAGCAGCTAATGCTTTAGTGGTGTACGGTGCTTTACCCATAGCCATTGCATTAGCCCATACCTGACCCGGAGTATAACCTTGAGTACCCGTAGTTAGATGATCACCACCAATCTGGCTAAACAGTTTATCCGATACATTCTCGATGACTTTACCTAAATTACTGGTAAAGGCCGGATCGTTCTTCTTACCATTAGTGCTGGAAGCCAGTGAATCGAATACCTGACGATGGCTGTACTGACCTACTGCCTGAGCAGAGTGAGCAGCAGATGCCATAGGCAGGTTCAGAGACACATCACCACCCTGATTGTTGGATGCCTGAATAAGTTCAGCAGTATCCATAATCAGAGCTTCAGTAGCACTGAATTGCTGGGCATTAGGCTTACGGCCTACAAAGGCATATACCGCATTCAACACGTTGGTAGCGAACTCGCTAAACAGCGTGGTTAAACGCTTACGGCTACGGTTGCCTACAGAGGTCTGTACACCGTCCAGGAATTGCTGGAAGCGTGGGTTAGTCATACCCCATGAAACCAGTTCATCCACATTACGGACTGCCGGAGCAAACTCAGAGTAAGCAGCGTTGCTTTCTACCAGAGTTTTAATTTCACTGTGCAGACCTTCCAGACGTGTCAGTACCTGAGCAACCGCAGGGTTAGCTTTAGGATCACGACGTGCAGCGTCCAAAGCACGAGCAGTAGCAGCGTGAAGCATTTCATGCAGCACAACTTCTAAGCCCGGAGCTTCTGGCCCATCCATCTTAATATTGACCTGGTTTGTGTCTTTATCTGAATAGAACCATGCGCGAGCATTAATGTTCTGATCAGCACCTTTAACACCCTTCGGATTGGTCATACCGGAAATGATATTCACGGTAAGATTATCCGGGAGTGCAGAAGACAGCACTTTAGCCAGTTCGCTATAAGTGGTACGCATACGTGTCTGGATCTTAGAACCATCAGTTTTACCAGAAGCCAGAGCTTTAACGGTAAAGTCCATCAGGTCTTTGGCTTTAACCACACCGTCTTTATGCCCCATCAGGAAACGCTCAAGGGCGTTCTTCTGTTGAGGTGTGACGATTGCAGGCTCAGATTCGCTTGCCGCTTGCTCCACTGCCTGACGGCGTTGCGCAGCGTCCAGCTTCTCATTCGCACGAGCCTGTTTAGTAGTACCATCAGTAATCTGGCTTGCCAGAGTAGTACCCAGGGTTTCAGCTTCAGCTACTGCTGAATCACGCTGAGAACGCAGCTTCTCAATCTTCTTGTCGAGAGCCTTACGGTCGGCAGCAGTAACCTGATATTCACCACCTTCGTAACCATACTGGTTTACGTACTCGATCCCTTTCAGGGTTTCGAGTTTGGAGATCTCACGGTTATAAGCATCACCGACTACTCGGCCTAATACGACACTCGGATTAACAGGATCTTTGAAGCTACGGTTAATACCAACTTTGAAAGCCAGTTGACGCAATGAAGCAGCTACGTTAGTCCAATCGGACGCCGTAAAGTTCTGACCTTCTGCATTCTCGCTAATGCCACGGAAGGATCGGATCATTGCTTCAGTGTTTGCCAACTGTGAGTCATAACCGGTAACCGTATCCCACATCGCCTTGTTCTGCGAGCGAGCACCTTCCACCATGTCTTTAATACCGAACAGGTTAGCATCGTGGAAGTTCTGTGCAGGACGCTCCGAGATAACACGAGTAGAGATGGCAGCATCAGTACCCTGAACAATCAGCGCAGACGTAGACACACCCGGAGCAGTCTTATCTTTAACTTGAGCACCGGAGGTATACGAAGTGAACTTCTTGTTCTTAGTCTTGCTTAAACCAGTGTTAGCAGGTTCAGCAGCCTCAGCGAAGAAACCTTTTACTTCGGTAGCCGGATTATTGGCATCGAAGGAGGTAGACGCTTTGGCAGCTACATAACCAGATTCCAGTTTGTTACGGGATAAAGAACCCGTAGCACTTGGAACAATCGCACTGACTTTACGTAGCTGTTCGTTAAGTTTAGCTTTCTCGGTAGTGGATAAGCCTTCCACGGCTACACCATTAACGGAACCCACTTGACCATTACGAACAGCTTCTGCCAGTGCATTTGCTTCCATACGGTCAGACAGGACTTTACTCACTTCATACGCAGCGTTGGTGATCGCAGTATTGGTATCACGAGTCTGGATATACTGAGCAGCAACTTGCTCAATAGCAGCCTCAGATGCCTCACCACGAGTAGCCATTTCCACTTGCATGATTGCAGCAGTTACATCACGCGGCAGTTCATACGACAGAAGGCTTTCCGTTTTGCCAATGCCATTAAATGCGGGAACTTTAATCCCTAGCGACTGGCCTTGACGCAGTACGATTTGAATAGCTTTATCCAGGCGGTTACGCAGCATATCCCCGGTTTCTTTGTCCTGGCTGTAGGCTTTCGCAATATCAGAGATATGCGAATAGATGCTGTCAATAGCATCACGAGCACTTGCTCTCTTGAGCGAGTCTAAGCCAGAGCCATAGTTAAACGGGGTAGCCAGTACCTTCGCTTTCTTACGGGAGCCGAAGCCAGGAGATAAGTAATCAATCGCACGACGGAAGGCTTCATTCTGTGTGGTCGCCTTACCAGCCGGAGCAGGATACATCTGGTTCCAGAAAGTATTCTGCGCAGCGCCGAGCAACTGGTAGTAATCCTGACCACCTTTCTCACGGTACTGCGGTACGTTGGTTACACCAGCGTCAGCAGTGTAGAGGCCACCGCGAGCCAGGAGGTCATAGTCTGCTGTACCATAAAGAATATTGGTAAGGATCGGGCCGTTGGTGACACCATCGGATTCACCGCCAATGGCTACTCGTACTGTATCAGCACCAGCCTCACGCGCCTGGTATTCCAAAGCCAGAGCGTGTAATGCCTGGAAGGATTGTGGCCCCATATCAAATTCTGCAACCATGTCTTTAACGGTAGCAATGTCTTTGGTATTAGCTTCATCCTGGATTAAGCGAGACATAGCCTGAATTGCTTCACGGACGCGTGGAGTGTTCAGGTAGTCTTGCATCTCTTTTAGGTAAGTAGCCCCGGTAATCTTATCAACGGTGATGTTATCCCCATTAGGGCCAACAACTACTTTTGCACCTTCCATACCCTGTGCAACAGTCAAAAGGAATTGACCGTATTCAGAGATATTACCATTAGCATCTACCGGAGCCTGATTCAGAGGTACATCAGTTTGATGGGCTTCCATACCTACCATAATACGGTGAATCTTATTACCCTGCGGATTAAGCATATTGCTTGCTACACCCACACGGTTATTTGACCACACCGCTAGTGGCATATACAAAGCCTGCATCTGGCCTGACTCATCACGAGTTAAACCACTGATAACTTCATCAGCATTTTCCAGGGCACGGAGCACATCAGCATTCTTGGCTTCTTGACCAATACGGTCACGGCTGTGCATGAACGGAGTTTCAGACTCAGTACGTACACCCATCATGTGATGCAATGCAGCCTCATCCATACCAGCAATTTTGTTCATGGTGTTAACCACGGACTCATTGATCCGGTACGGTTGTTGTTGAGCTTTAGTCAGACGTTCTGCGAGTTCAGAAGGCACCTGCTGGTTAAAGTCACCAACGGTACTTTGCATGAATTTACCTGGTTTAGAAGTAAGCGGAGCCACTTTAGCAGAGTCAAAGCTAAACAGCTTAGACATGATGCCTTTAGTGCCTTTGTTTGCCTCGGTAATACGCCCAATTACATCAGCCGGTACAAGCTTACCGTTCACTTCTTTACGTGGTACACGCACGAAGTTGAAGGTTACACGGGACTCATTGATCGGCTTACCATTCAGGTATTCACGAGAGAACTCAGCCAGCTTAGTCTGTGCCGCTTCCGGCTCCAAACCAGTAACCAGAATATCTGCGTACTCACGAGCAGACATAGTGGTCTGTTCCAGATAGCCACGCTTCATCATGGTATGGAGAGCGTACATACCCAGAGCCTGCTGCATACGGCCAGCACGGTTAGGATCTACGTCTTTCAGTACCTTGAAGCCCAGCATCTGATAAGCACGTTGACCGAGAGACTGCACTACAGCACGTTGGCTGGAGCCAATTTCAGAGTAACGGTTTACCAGTTCAGTGGAGACTTCAGACGGGTCAATATGGAACAGTCCAGCCAGATCGTCACGAGTAGCGATCAGGTTGTTACCATTCTCTGCAAGCCAGGAGAACATAGAGGCAGTCATTGCCGTCTTGGTATTCTCATCCAGTTGACCGTTTTCATTAACCAGATACTGAACAAAATCCTGATAACGGAAGTTAGCCAGGTCATTACCAGTTTTAGTTTTACCCTGTTTAACCAGAATAGCTGCATCAATATCGCCAGCTACTTTGTTATGGAACTGGGTAAACATACCGATAAAGTTCTTCTGGGCAGCATCCATAGGAGTTGCCAGATAGCGGTTTACTTCAGTGAAACGTCCAGACCAATCAGCTTTTGAGATAACCCTGGACATAAAGTTAGGCACTGTAACCAGTGGGTTAACAAAGCCTTCCCGTACTTTCTGGATGAAACCAGTGAGTACAAGGTTCTGCTTTTCGAAAGGTTTGGCGAGTTCTTCAGTTCGTGCAGCCTCAAGGGATTTACCTTCAGGACGGAGCACAGAAACAGCACCTTCAGCTTTGGTATTTTCATCAGATTTAACCGCAGTAGTTTGATCGGATACAACGTTAGAGTCAGTTTCAGTAGTGCTTACCGGAGCAGGATCGACTTCATTGGTAGCAGCCAGATTGGGCTGTTCCTGTTGAGTCTGGGTTTCTGCTGGTGCAATACGTTCCTGCTGCTTAATGGTACGTGGTTTATGGGCGTCATCTTTACGCGGTTCAGCACGGCGTAAGGAAGCAGCTTTAACCATGTTCTGAGCATCAACCATATTGTTGTCACGTAGGAACTGTTGTTCAGCCGGGGAGAACTGATCCAGACGCAGAGCCATATCACCATCAGCATCCTGAGTCAGTACGCCATCATTGGCATAATGAGAGAGGGATGATTTGGTAACAGTCGCTCCTGACTCCACTGCTGCCGGTTCCGGCTGCGCCTGCACCGTTGCAGTTGCATCAGTCGCTGGTGTAGTGGTTGGGGCAGGGGAGGACGGCTGCGTAGCGTTAGCGGTAGCAGCCGGACGAGCCATGCTAATAGCATCAAGTGCTCGTGCCGTAGCCTGAATAGCTTCCGCTTCCTGCTGGATACGGGAAACCAGACCGCCAGACTTAGCGTGGATATCCAGAGCACCGTTCTGTGTCTTTGCTTTACCTTTCAGTTTGGTTCCAGTGTTAACGACCCACTGATCACCCTGACGGATAATCTGACCATACTGTTGGTTATCCAGCATCTGCTGTGCCAGTGCCGCTTTCTGCGTGTGTGACTGTTCAAAACGAGCCAGAGAATCACGCAGGTTATCAGCCAGAGTGATATTGCCACTACGGATAGCATCAGCGTATTGGGACGTGTAATCACCCAGGGAACGGTAACCTTTACCACCCTGCATAATATCCTGGTTTACAGTCAGATCAGATTTCAGGTTGTTCTGCGCAATACGTGCATCAGCTAATGCACGAATAGCTTCACGCTGTGACTCGCTGAAACGGTTAGTAGTATCAGAAGCCAGAGAACGTAACTGTTCCGGGGTGTACTGCATCGGGTGAGTTACGACATGGTTAGCGGCACTATCAACCTGTTCCTGTGTAGCATCAGGGTTAGTAGCAGTTTCAACCTGTTGCTCTACTTCTACCGGGCTGGCTTTCTCACGAATACCCGCAGCAGTTTCAAACTGGCTGTAAGCATTACGGATACGTTCAGCATTTTCAGTAGCAGCCTGATAGCGTTCAACAAGAGCGTTCTGTTGCTCTTCGTTGTAAGCACGAGAATCAATATCAGCAATACGTTGGGTAAACTGCTCAACGATAGCCTGTTTCTGCGGGCTGTCTTCATACTGATCCAATTCTGCCAGCTTCTCGGTCAGAGCAGTACGCATAGCGTTGTCCTGCTGGATCTGTGAGATTTCCTGACGTACTGAAGCCAGTTCAGCCTCTGCATTATCACGTACTGCTGTAGCTCGGTTAATAGCTTCGGTACGTGCTTCCGGTGTAGCTTCACGATCTGCAAACACATTCAATTGCTGACGGATAGCAGCTTGCGGATTGTAATCCGCGTGTTCTGGGTTAGTCAGATCTTCGAATGGTTTAGAAGCATCCTGTGCAGCACGACGAGCTTCGGCAGCTTGAGGGTTAGCAGCTTCTGCACGTTCCTGCATTGCGGTACGAACCGCATCGATACCACGCCCAGCAGCAGCACCGAGAGTAGATGGCCCGGTCATAACACCAGCAGACAGGGCACCTAATACACCAGCATTGATATTACCTTCAGTATCCCAACGGTCATCACCGAGAAGGTTACGAGTTTCAATCTGGTTTTGGGCAGCTTCTGTCAGACCATTTACAGCCATAGTGGTAGCAAGTTCACGTACAGGTTCTGCACCAATAACGGACTTTGCTGCATTAGCAAGACGAGATACGCCAGACCCAGCGATAGCCCTGGAAGCCGCTTGTCCGATGGCAGAATCAGCCAGTGCCTCACCACCACGACGAAGTGGAGCAGTGATAGCAGCATTAGAAAGGCCAGCAAGAGCGCGAGCATTTACGAGGTTCTCCACAAAGTTCAGGCCAGAGTGGGCAGCATTCCACGCTGTCACATCAGCCACTTGTTCATCTGTGGGTAACTGACCGTTGGCCTGACCACGGTAACCATCGACCTGGTTCTGTACAGCCTGACCAAATGTACCAGCACTAATACCAATTGGGCCAAGTGCATACGGCAGGGATTCAGAAGCAGACTGGACGACAAGGCTAGGATTGGAGAGGTATTCACCAACGGTATTCAGGATCGCACCAGGGATCGAGAGATTCTTATTCTCTTCTTCCAGTTGCTGTGCAAGACGCTGAGAAGCTTCCCGGTTAACCCAGGAATCAGTTCCCCACTCATTATCGATACCAGCTTGCTGGTTACCCAGAGATTGCTGGACAGTATCCAGAGCCGACTGGGCACGTCCTAAACGTTGACGGATATTCTCGCCACCACGTTGACGTACCGGCATACCCGGATATTGAGGAATATAGACTTCGGTATTCGAGAACTCATCTGCTGGACGATCCAGTAATGCTTTATCACCCGGATATGCAGTTTGCTGGCGTGCAATCTGATCAACAGCTTGAATTTTTGCAGCGTTAGCCCCAGGAGTACCGTTAAGGATATCCTGTGCAACGAGAGCGTTACGGGCTACCTGACTTTTTTCTTCTGCCTGGTTCTGGGTATGTTCACGGTTAAACGCTAAACGTTCTTCATCCGTAGTACCCATCAGTGCGGTATTGACGTTATCCAGATTACCTTTATTGGCAAGCTGTAAAGCAATACGAGAGAGGGAACCACCGAAGCCAGCCAGGTTATTGCTAATCTGGGCACCCAACTGAATGACAGGGGATCCTGATTCTAATTCTGTGGTTGGAACGAAACGTTTAAGGTCTTCAGCCATAGCTGATTGAACTTGTTCACGTCCTTTCGCCATATTGTCGAAACGTGCAATTTCGCCCGCTAAAGTAGGGTACTGACCTTTCGCAGCAAAACCAGAAGTGATTCGCTGTGCAGCATCGGCAACCTGGAGATCTTTAGTAGAAGCAGGCTGCAAAGGAGCAGCCTGTGGGACGGAAATAGCCGGGGAAGGATTAGTGAACTCGCCGTTGGATAAAGCATTCAAAGCCTGAGTCAACAGAGAGTCGCGGGCCATTTTTATTCCTCGTCATCATTAAGTATCTGTAAAGCCAGTGGGTTCAGAGAACCATTGCTTCCCAATGCACTTAATAATACCTGTAGCTTCGCGTTTTGCGTAGCCCTTTTCTGGTTAATCTCGGTCTGCTTATTTTCCAGTCTACCCTTACGAGCATTCTGCAAGGCATCAATAGCTTGTTTACCCCAATCGAGAGCAGCTTTATCCGGGTTAGTATTCGAAGTCCACTTATTGTTTTGTTCGAATACAGTGTTCATTCCATTGAGCAAATTGACTCGTTGAGCATCAGTCAGCGTACGCTCTGGATCCAATTGGTCAATCAGACCACTTAAACGAGTACCCCGGTTAACAAACCAGGAATCATCGTTAATAGTCCCAACCGCAGCTTGGAAGTTGTTGTTAGGGTTGTTAAGTGGACTGCTCTTTTCAGCATCAGCCAGTTGGGCATTACGTTCTTTTACCGCAGCAGTAGTAGACTCCTGCAAAGCATTGGCATTGTTAGTCAGCCAGCCCTTGAGGATCTGCTGGAGTTGAGAATTACTCTTTGCCCCAGCAGCCATTGCAGCAGCACGTTGCTTAGCAGCCTGTTGACGTAAAGCCAAACTAGCCTGTTGGATACCAAGCTGTTGTTGCTGTAAGCCACGGTTAAAGCGTTCATCATCACGCCCAGCACCAAAGACTACTGCTTTAGAAGCATCACCTTGTACCTGGCTTAACAGGCTATTAGCCCCTTTAGAATCACCCTGAGCATACAGAGCCATCGCCTGATTAATCAGGGGAGTATCATGTTGCTGTTGGGCAAATTCAGTCAGGGCATTCTGACCTCGTTGACGGTTGATGAGAGTATCAGGCATCGTCAGTTGTGCTCGTTGCACGGCTTCGTTGTTAATGTCGCCACCCGCAGCCTGTAGCAGGCTTTGGGCGACTTGCTGACGTTGAGCTAAATCCGCTAAGTCTTTAGCACCAGTAAGCGTGTTAACAACGTTGGCAGTATTACGATCCACAACTGCATTACGGTAGCCCGTAAAGGCATCGGTTAACCCGCCAGCACCTTGCAGAATCATCTGCTGTGCTGCGCGGAGCAACTGGTTAGAGTCGCCATAGTTAACCGGTGCAAGCTGTTGTGTGCGAATAGCCATTACTTGATCCCATATTTTTTCATGTAAGAGTCAACAGACTCATACGCATTAGGGTTAGAAGCAACACGAGCTTTCTGACGATCTTCCAGAGCAGCATTAGTGTTCTTCACATTAGCACTCCACTGTTTATCCCAGTTCTTCTGCGCCTGACGAGCCTGGTCTTTAGCCAGCCCCAGGTTCTGAAAACCCAGATAACCAGAAAGCAATCCATTACCCAGACCCAAACCAAGCTGACCAAGCTGCAAACCAGACAGCCCATTACTTACGCTACCGAGTGCATCGGTATTAAAAGTGTTAGGGGCAGCACCGGACAGAATGCTTGTACCAGTCATACCTGGAGTGGAAGGCACAATACCTGAAGTTGCAGTGTTATCACCACCAAACAGGTTTTGAAGCCAGGCTGTTAAACTATCACCCATATGACCTCCTATAAGTTATTGTCGAGCAGATTGTTAAGCTCGAAAGGCTTCTCAATATTCTGCTGGATTTGCTGCAAAATTGATACATTGGATGGTAACGTGAATGACTGAGTGAAGTACATCTCAGGCAGATTCAATGCTTCTACACCAATGTTGGTATTCAGTGTACGAGCGTAATACTCTTCTGGTGTCTCGCCTAAGTAAGAATAGCCTTTAAGGGCTTTGAAGAAGACTCCATCCTCAATAGTATTATACGGATTTTCGAGTTCCTTTTGGGCACGTTCCAGTTCTTCCGTCTTCTGTGCAATCTCGTCTTCAAGGTTCGCAATTTTAGCCATTTCCTTCTGGATTACGCCTTGCTGTGCAGCTTGAGCAGATTTGAACGCAGCATTACTGATCTGCATCATTTGCTCTGCCGTAATACTGAATGGGCCGGTTGTACTAGAGAAGTACAGATAACCACTATAGATAGCTACTGCTACGGCAACCACTGTAGCGATAATGGCAAACACACCGCCTAACTTACTAAAGACGTGTTTACCCAATAGTGAGAAAGCCAGATATGCACCGATAGCAGAGGCTGCGGCAGTCAATGCACCCACAAGAGTTAGTGACGCACCACCAGTCCACCAGGACAGGGCTACAGCAATGACAACGGTAATGGCCTGGAAAATACCTGATTGATACCATTTAGTCTTAACCGTGTACTCTGTACCGATGAGAATATGCGTTGCCCGTGCAAACAGAGTCTCACGATCATGGGCTGAAAACATCTTGCGAAAGGCATAGTCTAGAGGAACCATAAGGTTTTCATTATCACCACCTTTCTTAACACTCTTACCGCCTACACGAACGCTACCACGTAAGTTATATACCCGGACTTCCTCGTACTGAGTAGGGGAGGACTGAATACGATAATAGTGATAGCTGATGCTCTCTGCTATATAACTGGTTTCCGTATTTCCATTCTGATCTGTAGACGTATAAGGAACTTGGCGAGTACCTGTGCCACGTCCAGATTGGGTGAAACCTTCTACACCGATTACGCCAGAGATTTTACGGTAACCAATAGCATTGAAGCTGTTACCCACCGTACTTGCTGCATCCCTGGACAGAATGGATGAACCTTCATGTGCTGCCCATTCCGTATATTCATCAGCAGGCTGGTTTGGCCCAAACTGAATTGGGTTACGCATACCGTAAACAATACGGAAATAATTAAACAAGTATTCCTGTTCCAGAGTGTTAGTGGTATTCGCAGGAACACATTGGATCATCAGAACATCACGGATTTTGCTCAAAGAACTCAGGCTGCCGTAGATCTGCTCTAATACTTCAAGCCAGGGTAAATCTAACTTCTTGCCGAGTTTGATAGAGTCGTTGTAAGACCGAGAGTTAACATAATCACCACGGTCAAGACGGTCACCATTGCGTCGGAAGTACATGCGTGGGTAGCCTTTACCAAAGTCAGCTACAGGTGTACTGGTAATTCCGTCAAGAGAGGGATAATCTCCAGAACCATACTGATAGGTAAAATAACTAATAGCGACACCACCGCCAGTACGAGGATAAGTAAAACATACCTGAAAGTAGTCATCATCACTCCCTACAGATTCCCCTGAAGGATCCAGTGGAGCATCTGGGTCAATATTACCCATATCATTATCGTCGAGCACAGTACCGGTATCGACATTACTATCTGGTATAAAGTCGTACTCACCAAAGCCCATCTGCACACGAGCAATGAAATCCAGATTAACAGTTAGGGTAGTAATAGACCGGCTAACTGTTGTTGTGGTTTCAGTAATGACTCCGGTAGTTGGGTCAGTCTTTGATGTAGTCGTAGGCGGATCGCTTTCGTCTTTGGTTGCTGTACCGGTTTGAGTTTCGGTCTGGCTTACAATTCCAGAGGTAGGGAGATTTTGCCCATTCCAGTCAGTAGTGTTCGTGGTTTTATCGGTAGACTCAGTGGACGTTGTTTCATCATAACCACCAGAGCTATTAGGCGTCTTAACCTTAGTATCTACCTTAGTGGTAGTTACTGTGGTAATACGCTTAACACCCGTAAAACGGGAAGCATATTGAACATCAACATAATTAGCTCCTGTGGTGCTTGTACCATCAGGGGTATCTGCACGGGTATAGTTGGCAGACCGGGTTGGTGTTGGGCCACCTGTAGGTGGGTAGCCCCAGTGTTCTAATACAGAGGGATCAGCATCCGTAACAGTAGCTGTAGTCAGCATGTTTTTAGCATCATGCAGATACGCGTCAGCACCCAGGGTTGCTTTTAAACCTGTGAGTTTATTCTCTGTTGCCGTGTAGCCGTAATTAGAAATGAGTAGCTGCCACATAGCATGACGCATATTGATCGGGCCAAACTTACTGTAGACATAGCTGAGATCAGACCTTCCGGTTAATGAAACCAGAACGTCATTAAGAGAGCCAGAGTCAGTGAAGTCTGTCTGAGATATAGTGGTTGAGGAAGGAACCCCATAGTAATACTTACCTGGTTTTGATGCCCAACGATAGGCTGCATTCCACTTAACAGCATTACTTTTCCAGCCATACTCAATCATGAGGTCAGCCAGTTCTTTAGTGTTCTCACCATCCAGTACGTAAGTAGTAATGGCCTGTCCAATTACATCTGGCAGATATTCATCTTCTATGAGACGTGAATACGAGAAGTCTCGGTACGTCTTCTTCTTGCTGCCAAATAAACCCATAGAATTCTCCAATAAAAAAGGGAGCCGAAGCTCCCTTTATCATACTCAATTTTATCAAGTCGGGGTAACGTTAACCTTAATACCCGACAACAGTTTCTGAATGGTTTTACCGAGGGTAGAGTCATCCAGCAGGTTCGTGCTGTTAGCCTGAGTATCCTCGTCAGTCTGACGACGAACGTTCCAGGTGTTAGCCATAATCTGTGCTGCTTGTTGTTCAGCATTGCGATCATAACCATCAGCCTGTTTGTTCATCAGTGCAATCTGCGTACCAATGACAGAACCAGTAGCAGCAACACCAGCCTGGGTTTGTGCTTTCTCAGTAATGGTGCGTTGCTCATAGTAAGCCGTCTGAGCTTTAGCCTGCTCAAGCTGTTCCGCCATGAGGTCAAGTTGTTTAAGCTGTACCTGCACCTGTGCTTCCAGCAATTCAAGCTGTTTGTCTGCCTGTGCCAGTTGTTTATCAGCCAGTTCAGTCTGCTTAATAATCAGGTTGGTTTGAGCAGTAATCTGGGCCATTTCAAGAGGAATTTTTTGCATCTCTGCACGAATCTGATCCTCTTGAGCCTGAACCAGAGCACCCTGACCTTCCAGGAGTCTAAGCTCTAAGCCCTGCTTCTGTTTAGCAAGCAGGAACTCAATTGCAGCCTGGAGAGTAGCTTGAAAGGCACCCAGATAAACAGTTGCATACTCCGGCCCACGGATACGTTCTTTCTCGAACTGGTCACCCAAATGCACACGCATGGTTTCCAGCATCTTATCCAAAACGCCCGTACCTACTAATTTCGTTTCTGTCAGATCGGTAATAGATACCGGATCAGTTGAAACCAGAGGTGGTGTAATAGTCTCTGCCATCTGGGATTACCTTATGCGTTATCGTCGGTAGCACGACGGGCTTGCTGCTCACGAGCCAGTGATTCCAGTTCTTCCAGGGTCAGCGGAGGCAGGACTTCAATGGTGTAGGCAGAAATGGATTTGGATTCGCGGATCGGAATACCGTGTTTACCTTTTTTAGTAGTGAACACCTGAACACGCTTTTCACGTAAGGCATTCACGATAATCTGGGGTAAGTGCCACGGGCCATCAATGTTGTACGGGACATACTTACGATAGGTGCCTACGTAAGAGTTACCAACAGTGATGTACTCACCGGGCCATTCTTTCTTAGCCGGGTCATTACAGTGGATGCGAACACGCACCATTGCAGAAGCTTCGCGTTTCTTACGGCTACGGCGTTCAACATCAGTTTCACCCGCAGCAGGGCGAGTAGCTTCACCGGTAGACTGGTTTGCGATTACAGCGTTAATACGCTCACGAAGGGTGTCAACGGAGATAGACGGATGGTACTTGATACCCAGGATATCGGCACGAGCCTTCAGGGAATCCAGTTCGTCTACTTGCGGCAGATCATCATTATCAACTTGTGACATAAAGAAAAATCCTCATTGGTTTAAATAAAAAAGACCGGGGCATTAACCCCGGTCTTACTTTAGCTCAGTTTAATTACCGAAGCCAGAATTACATCTTAGCAGCGGTCATCACCAGAGCGATACGCTCAGGACGCAGAGCCATAAAGCCGTAGAACCAGCGGATAGAGATGAAGCCGGTTTCACCATACGGATCCAGCCGGTCAAGGTTCTCGCCCGGTTTCTTATGGTTGATTTCGAACTTCACAGTATTACCGGAGGTCTGGAAAGTGATGGTGGCGAAAGACTCGTCACCAACTACCAGCATCGGGAATACGTCGTAGTTCGTACCGTTGTTGTAGTACACAGCGTCATCACCAGAAGCCAGTGTCGCGCCAGCACCTTCCCACTTGAACATGTTCGGGTTGACGATAACACGGAACTGGTCGATCTGACCGACTTCGCCCGCAGCCAGGGTAGTACCGGCAGCGTAGTGCTCAGCAGAGATGAACGCAGCGTTATCGTGCATATCTTTCATTGCACGAAGGGTCGGGATCAGTTCAGAACCGATGTAGACGTAACGAGCAGCCGGAACAACTTTGGTATCGATATTACGAGTACCGGTCAGGATAGTCGTATGTTTCGGAGTACGGTTGTTGTCCAGGTCAATCGACAGACGCATCAGGTCAGCGTAGTTAACTACGTCACCCTGGCCGATTTCAGCACGGCTGGTAGCATCACCTGCATAGCGGATAGTACCGGCGTTGTTGATCAGGTCGATTTGCAGAGCATCTTCAGTGATCTGGTTGGCAGCAGTCAGCAGTTCACGGTTGATGTGTTGCAGCAGGTCGGCATCTGAATCGAAGTTCAGAGAGTCACGAGTGTATTCGGTGAAGAAACCGAACTTCTCGAACGTACCTTCCAGTTCCAGACGGGTAACACCAACGCGGTTAACACGACCACCGTTCTCACCCAGTACCGGCAGTTTACCCGGCACAGAGCCGATATCTTTGCTAGAACCGTAGAGGTTACCATTGGAGATCTTCGCACCAGTTGCATCGATACCCTGGTCATTGACGTTACGGTCATCCAGGATCGGCATGTAATGGAAACGCTTAATAGTCTTACCGTAGTTAGACGGAATAGACTGGGCGTTTGCCAGTTGGGTGAAGAACTGTTCTTTTTTCAGTTCAGTGAGAGCCTGGCGTTGGTAATACGCAGTGACAATCTGCGGGCCAATGCTGGACTCTTTCCCGTTAACGGGATCTTTATATTGCATAACCATAAATAGTCAGCCTCTTACCGGAATTGAGTTGGGTCAATCTTAGCAAACTCTTCGTCAGAAAGGGAAAATAAGTTTTCACCTTTAATAGCTGGTTTGCTCTGAGTTGTTTGACGTGGAGAAGCCGCAGCTTTCTTAGCATTTACCGTTTCTTTCTTCGGTGCAGCTTTAGCTGGTACTTCTACGTTTGGCGTAGTCGTCGGTTGGCTGGCTGGGATCTTAAGCTTGCCCTGCTGCATCAACTGGTTTTCTACTGCCGCGTGTGCTTGCAAAGAGGTCATACCGTTAAGTTGGCCAAAAGTACGCAGACGCTGTACTTCATTTGCAATGATATCAAAATTGCCTGACGCTTTTTGAGCATCCAATACACGGAGTAGCCCTGGGTTGTTGGCAATCATATCCTGGCTTTGTGCGTCCCATACAGTAGTTACATGGGTCAGCACTTCTTTGAAACCAGGGTTATGCTGTAACTCCTGAACGGTGTCAGCGAGTTCAATCTGGACTTCAGGCGGAGCCTGGTGTTGAGACTTGTAGCCTGCACCTTGCTCTACATCGAATTCCATAAGGTCAATGCCGCTGTCCTGAACCAGCTTAGCGATAGCCTTCGGATCTTTTTTATGCAGGTCGATTAAGAAACCGAGTTGCTGCTCATCCATCAGGTTCTCGTTTTCGAGCATCTTCATAATGCGTCGGCTGGGTTTTAGTGCTGCCATTTTTTCATGGTAGTTAGCACCCATCTGCATAAGCTGAATTACTTCTTCAGGTGTCTGAACAGTAATTTCACGCCCATTGGCTTTGAAGGGTTTACCAACAATGGCGTCATAAAACGCTTGGGGATCCGCTACATTTTGAGATTCAGGATCAGTCTTCGCGTCTTTGGTAGGAGTACCTTTATCCTTCGCCTTCCCTTCCTCGCCTTGCTTCGCAGGCTCGTTGGTCGGCTCAGGATCAGCACCTTCTTCTACAGGTTCTTCTTCTTCCTGTTCGGTAGGTTCCGTTTCCTCTACTTCCTGTTGAGCTTCTTCAGTGGCTTCAGTAGTAGTTTCTTCCGGTTGACCTTGCTCAGGTTGTTCTGAACCCTGGTTCAGATACTGTGAGATGTCTAACCGGCTTAATTCATCATCAGACATACCCATTACGTCCGGCACATCATTCTGATCTAGTTGCTCGGTATTACTCATGGTTATTCCTCATTACGCGATTGATAGAGTGTTTCGCCATTTTCAGCGATGGCTTTATCTGCAATTTCAGCATCGGTAAGAACACTGTCGAGATAAGCCTTGAACTGGGCTACAGCGTCAATTTTGCGGGATGTTGCATCGTCCGGTTCCGTAGAGTTGGCTCGCTCATAAACGAGGTCAAGAGCATGCTCTCTCAGGAAACCTTGAAGTATGACATTACGAAAGTCCGAACTTTTGATTAAACGTCGTAACGCTTTACCACGTTCAGATATTTTCTTATCGCGTTCAATTAACGATTCAAGTTCATCTTCAAAGTTTGCCATATGTACCCCAGAAATAAATTAGGCAGGTGGACAATAACCGTACTTGTCGCACCTGCCTATTTTTTTTAAGCAAATTATTGATTAGTGCCAGCGTTGTGTGGCTGGGCTGTTGAG
>ERZ1023666.358-NODE-358-length-20002-cov-8.345165_pt1 | contig 20002 bp, 19 predicted proteins | sample MGYA00380341_ERZ1023666 | MGnify/ENA primary metagenome ERZ1023666 (study PRJEB33179, sample SAMN07448983) | human gut metagenome | biome: Human-gut; feature: Human associated habitat; material: Faeces | host: Homo sapiens | place: India: Bhopal | collected...
AGTGTAAGCTCTGCCGGTGATGCAGACATGATTATGTTGTTTGCATATGCTGCGTATGATTTATTATGTAACATAATATACCCTCCCTGGTATCTTTTTATGAGAAGTAGCTGCTAATTGAGCTCTGTGTGCTGTTGAGCTTGGTCATAGCTGACTCCATCTGAGTAAACTTGTTGTAGTAGTAATCCTCACGATCTGAGATTTTTTTCTCCCATTCCTTAATAGTCTTGGTGTAGTTAGTGTACTCTGTCTTCATCTGCTTGTCATTGTAGATGGTAAATGCTGAGCTCAAATCTGTAGACTTCATCTTGTCACCGATTGCACTATACAGATTAGTTGAAAGCTGCTGCATAAACTGCATTACCGTATCCGGATCATCGTTTATAGCTGCCATGAGCTTATCTGTCTTGCCGGATGTATTGGCGTCATCCTCATCACCATCAATGTGATATGCATTCTGCTCATTCTCCGCTGCATTCAAAAATCCAAGTGTGCTGATTCCAAAGCTTGAGAGCGAGTACTTCTTGCCACCTATCTCAACTGATGACATCATGGCTGTCTGCATTGCTGTCATTACGCTGCCAAGTGTAGAATCCCTGCGAAGCAGAGAGTCCTTAATCTTTGTCTCCCACTTCTCAATCTCTTTATCAGACATCTGATCCTTTTCATCATCCGTGAGCGGCTCGTAGCTTCCTGCTGAATCAGCATTGTATAGCTTCGTCATCTCGTTGATGATGTTGTTGTACTCTGTCAGAAAATCCTTTACCTTATCATATACACCCTGTGTATCTGTGCTGGTTGTAATGCTTATAGCACTGTCTCCGGTCTCAGCAAGTGCCTCGATTGTCAGTCCATTGATTGAATAGCTGTTGCTGTCACCTGTATATTTTACACCGTTCAGCTCAATCTCCGAATCCTGTCCTGCGACCTTCTTCACCTGTGAATTGAAAAGTGCCTTATTCTGAAGCGTGTATGCAGTGTTTACCCTGTCGAGCAGGTCGTTTAGCGCCTGTGTATACTCAGACGAATCCTTCTGCTTTGAGGCAAGCTCCTTTACAATATTGCTATCTGCTGCTTTTTTTGTGTTGGCCTCTGCGGCCTCCTCCAAAGTGTTGGCTTTATTTACAAAGCCGTCAGTCTCTTTTCCGTTTCCTGCTAAAAGCTGCTCTACTGCTTTCTTTCCTGAAACAGCGATTGTGCCGCCATCCTTATCCTTGCCTGCATAAGCATTTTGAATAGCCTTTGTGAGGCTGGCAACCGAATACTCGTCATCGCTTCCGAGCACTTCGTCCTTTGAATTCTCAAATGCCTGAACTGACGCAAGAGCCTCATCGTATGAGCTTTTAGTCTTTTCATCCATTGACTTGATAATTGTGTCATACGCAGCTGAAGCTGACTCTATACCTGTCTTGTTTACGGCACCTGCCTCAATAGTGTACTCAGTCTTTTGTGAAACAGTGATGAAATCAGTTTTATCAGCTGTGCCATCTTCCTTTTGCAGATAGTACTTGCCGTCTGCCTCGTCCTTTTTGTAAGTCTTATCACCGACTTTCAGTGTTGTATCACCATCTCCTGTAGGTACCGCTTCAAGCTCCTTGCCATCAGCGTCCGTATAAGCTGTCCTCGTAGATTCTGTCACATCATAGTACGATGTGGTACCCTTGTCCGTATCAGCAACAGCTGCAATATAGTGGCTATTGTTGTCGCTGTCAATATACTTATAAAGAGTGTTACCCTTTGTATCGGTCAGCGTGGTCTTCGTATATGTATCATAGCTGGCACCATTCTTTGAAATCAATGCGCCATCACGAGATGAGCCAAGCTTCTCAAGCAGCTTCAGCTTATCACTATCTCCTGCATTGTTTGCATCCAGCTTCTCATAAATGCCCTGAAGTGTGGCATATGAATAGCCATAGTTTACAGCATTCATAAGATTTTTGCTCTGCGCATTCATCTTCGCTGCATCTGTTGTCAGATTATTGTAGTTTGTAACAGCTGCCTCGATTTTGGCTCTGGTCTCATCGTCTGAAACTCCATGTAAAGCTGCATACTCATCATATGGATTGGATGAATAAGTACCGGTAGTGGTCTTTTCACCACCATATGCTATTCCCAGGCTATAAAGTGCTGATGCTCCATCTATATTGCTGCCGGTTATGGTAAAATCGTTTGCCACGCCTGTCTTTTTTGAACTGATATAAAATCTCTTGTAGCTTGAATCGTAGTTTGCATCAAGCCCCGCATTCCTGAGTTCCTTTACCACGTCGTTCATGGTAGATGATGCGCTGAGCGTGATGGACTTGGTCTCATCGCCCATCTTTACCTCAAGCTTGGCATCACCACCTGTGTAACCGAGCTGGGCAAGTGTAGTCTTCTCACTGTCTGCCTTAATTTCTGCTCCGGTCATATATCCGGCCTTTGCCATCTGCTTGATTTTCAGCGACTGTGTGCCGCTTGGTGCACCGGAGCCTGCCTTTACTGTGGCCTTTGTAGTATCCGAAACTGATGTCTTCTTTAAGTTGTATGCTGTAGAAAATCGCAGATTGGAAATATTGCTGTACAAGCTGTACACCTTGGTATTAAGGGATTTCCACGCATCCTGTGTCCACTCAAGCTTAGTCTGCGCCTTCTGATATTTCTCTTTTCTTGTGGTATATGACGATACCATTGCCTTTACAATAGAATCTGTATCCAGACCTGATGTCATTCCCGATAATCTGATTGCCATGGTGTCCTCCTATCTCTTCTCATCTACCATGAGTCCTGCCATCTCCCAGACCTTCGCTATCATGTCGAGCGTCTTCTCCGGCGGAAACTCCTTGATGACTTCCTTTGTCTTCTTATCAACTATCTTTATTGTCACGCGGTTAGTCTTCTCATGGATGCCGAACACTGCCTCCGACTGGTCAGCCAACGCGCTCTTGTTGATATCATCCACAGCCTTTTTAAGCTGCATATTCTTCTCATTCTGCTTTTGTGCGGCAAGCTGTGCCTGTCCCTGCGCTCCGGCATCACCGGCTGAATCACCGCTTGTTTCCTTAGTATTCATCGCCTGAATATTCCTTGCGATGCTGTCAGACACGACCTGATTGTCCGCACTGGACACCTCTGTCCTTCCCTGTGCCTGTTCCTTTATCTGTACAGTTGATGTACTTCCCTGATAGACCATTCCTGCACCCTTGATTGCCTCTATTGCCATCTCTAACACCTCCGTGTGAAAATATGTTGCAATTGACTGTTGTTCTTACCCTATTCTAAGGAATATATCGGATGAATTGCGGGAAAGTTTATAGCTTTCTTCTCTTTTTAAGTATAAAGAGATTTTGAAAAATCCCGGCCCACATCAGGATACTTAACTTTATCCTATGACGCAAGCCGGGATGGATTGTCTCTTTATTCTTTTTGTGTTTTAGTCTTAATGCTCCAGATTTGCAAACTTCGTGTACTCAGGCAGCCATGCAAGGTTTACGGTGCCGATTGGACCATTACGCTGTTTAGCGATGATGATCTCTGAGATACCCTTGAGCTCAGTGTCCTTGTTGTAGTAGTCGTCACGATAGATGAACATGACGACGTCGGCATCCTGCTCGATAGCTCCTGACTCTCGAAGGTCTGAAAGCATAGGCCTGTGGTCCGGACGCTGCTCTACGGCTCGTGATAGCTGGGAGAGTGCCACCACAGGGACTGAAAGCTCTCTGGCGAGTGCCTTAAGTGAACGTGATATGTCTGAGATTTCCTGCTGACGCGATTCTGAGCCTCTTCCTGAGCCTGTCATGAGCTGCAGGTAATCGATGATGATGAGCTTTAAGTCGTGTTCGAGCTTGTATTTACGGCACTTGCTTCGAAGCTCTGATATGCTGATACCCGGAGTGTCGTCTATGATGAGCTCGGAGTCTCCGATGATTCCGGCTCCCTCGACCAGCTTTTCCCAGTCGGCATCAGACAGATTTCCTGTACGCAGTGCCTGCGCATCTACCTTTGATTCGAGTGAGAACAGACGGTTTACGAGCTGCTCCTTCGACATCTCGAGTGAGAATATGGCTGTACACAGATGTGCGTGAAATGCCACATGCTGTGCTATGTTGAGCACGAAGGCTGTCTTTCCCATTGACGGACGAGCTGCCACGAGCACAAGATCTGACGGCTGAAGTCCTGCTGTCCTGTAGTCAAGGTCTATGAAGCCTGTCGGGATTCCTGTTACTGTGCCCTCCTGCTGTGCTGCTTTTTCGATTTTCTCGAGGGCATTCATGACCACAGTACGGATTGGCACGTAGTCACCTGTCTGCCTTGTAGAAAGCAGTTCAAATACATCGTGCTCTGTCTTGTCGAGCACGCTCTCGAGCGATTCCTTGCCGGCGTAGCACTCGTTCTCTATGTCCTCTGTCACATGGATGAGCTTTCGCTTTATGGCATTTTCTTTTACGATATTGGCATAGTACTTGATGTTGGCAGAAGTCGGCACACTGGTGACGAGAGTTCTCACAAAGTCAAGACTTTGTATTTCCTGCGGCACATCCTTCTCCTTTAAACGGTTCTGGAGTGTGACGAGATCTACAGGCTGCCCCTCTGTAAAGAGCTCAACCATGGTCTCAAATATGATGCCGTACTGCTGATGATAAAAATCCTCCTTAAGGAGCATCTCGCTGGCGGTCACTATGGCATCCTTGCTCATAATCATGGAGCCGACCACTGACTGCTCTGCCTCAAGGCTGTTTGGCATTATTCGTTTGATTAATGCTTCTTCCAAGGGGATTCCTCCTATCCTTCAACTACTGATACTGTGAGGTTTGCTGTTACCTTTGGATGAAGCTTGACAGGCACCTCATAGTTTCCGAGTGCCTTGATTGACTCGTTAAGCTGCATCTTTTTCTTGTCGAGCTCTAAGCCATGCTGCTCCTTTGCCGCAGCCGAAATCTCCTTGGTGGAGATGGAGCCGAAGGTCCTGCCGCCCTCTCCTGAGCGCAGCTTTACTACTACCTTTGTGCTCTCTACGACCTTTGCGAGCGCAAGTGCACTCTCGTAGTTTTCCTGTGCTACCTTGTCAGCGTGCTGGTTCTGAAGCTTTAAGTCATTTAGGTTCTTTGGAGTAGCCTCTACTCCGAGCTTTTTAGGTATGATATTGTTTCTGGCGTAGCCGTCACTCACGTTTACTATCTCGCCTTTTTTGCCTAATGGTTTTACGTCCTGTAATAAGATTACTTTCATTCTTCTATGTCTCCTTCTTTTAGCATTTCGTCCAGTGTATCCTGTATCATGCGCTTTGCCTGCACGATAGTAACGCCTGTCAGCTGCGCGCCTGCCACATTTAAGTGTCCGCCACCGCCCAGCTTCTCCATGATTATCTGGACATTTATCTCGTCGATTGAACGAGAGCTGATATAAATCTTGTCATTGTACTCCGTGAGCACAAATGATGCCTTGATTCCTATTATGTTGAGCAGCTCATTTGCTGCCTGTGCACCGACGATTGTCGGGCTCTCCACATTCTCGCTAGGGCATACCGATATGGCAAACGAGCCCCTGTATACCTCTGCATGGCGTACTGCCTCGGCTCTTGCCTTGTAGCATGCCATGTCATTTCTAAGCATCTTTCTGACGCGTGTTACCTCTGCGCCTGAGCGCTTCAAAAAGGCTGCCGCCTCAAATGTACGCACGCCTGTCTTTGTCATAAAGTTGTTGGTATCGATGAGGATGCCTGCGTAGATGCAGTCGGCCTCTGTCGCATTGATCTTGACTCCGTCGTTGAAGTACTGCAATACCTCTGCGACCATCTCACACGCACTTGATGCATACGGCTCGATATATGAGAGTATAGGATTCTCTATTATCTCGCTGCTTTGTCTGTGGTGGTCAAATACGACTATCTTTCCTGTCTTTCTGAGGAGCTCAGGGCACTCTGTGTAGCTTGGCCTGTTGGTGTCCACCACCATGACAAGAGTATCCTTGCTCACCATCTCAAGAGCTTCTTCGCTGTTTATAAACATATCTGCCGGGTAGCCCTTTGCCTCTGAAAATGTCTCCATGAGAGGTCTGACTGAGCTTGTCGGATCATTTATTACTATCTGTGCCTTTTTGTCGAGATTCTTGGCTGCACAGTATATACCTATGCCTGCTCCAAGCGAGTCTACATCTGTGATGCTGTGTCCCATGATAAGCACGTTCTCACAGGTTTCAATGATTTCCTGAAGCGCCTGTGCCTTGACTCTCGCCTTTACCCTTGTCTTGCTCTCCACCTGCTTTGACTTGCCGCCAAAATACAGGATATCATCATGATCCTTTATAACTACCTGATCACCGCCTCGTCCGAGGGCCAAATCTATGGCATTTCGCGCATAAACGTAGTTTTCATTATACTTATCGCTCTTTATACCGATTCCGATACTGAGTGTGACAGCCATCTCGTTGCCGACCTTTATAGCCTTGACCTCGTCGAGCACCTTAAACTTGTCCTCCTTCATGCTGTCAAGGTACTTGTACTTGAACACCACGAAGTATTTGTCGTTTTCTATCTTTCTGACAAGTCCGTCATACTTGGCAAAATACTGGTTTACACGCCTATCGATAAGTGCAACGAGCAGTGACCTCTTTACATCCTCTATGCTGTCGAGCGCCTCATCATAGTTGTCAATATATACAAGCGCTGAGACCTGCTTCTGCTCTGTGATTTCCTTCTTGCAGTGATAAAGCTCCGACTCATCAAATACGTACAGCGCCGTCAAAAACTGGTCTGCTTCATTTGTGTCGATTATCTCATTTTCCTCTGCGATTGAGTTGAAATATATTCGTTTGACAGACAGACGAACTATGCTGTCCTCCTCCTCATTTACTATCTTGAAGTCTGTCGGCGCATCACTCTTGGTGAGAAGCTCTCTGGTCACTGTCGGAAAAAGTGTCGTGATGGATTTGTGATAGTTTTTATCCACACCCATTAGCTCTGAGAATTTGTCATTTACCCAGAGTATCTTGCCAGAGTACTCTAGCAGGGCATACGGCACCTCAAACTCATTAAGCAGCCTCTTCTGCACCGATGAATACTGTGTTGCAAAGCTTATCAGCTCATTTGCAACGACTGACTTGCTTCTGACATACAAAAACAGCACGAGCGCAAAGTAAAACACTGTAAAGCCTACCATGCCATAGCCAAGCCTTCTGTCATAGCGCAGTGCTATTCCGTCAGCACATATCCACACAAACGTCAGATATAGCGGCCAGCACATGTAGCTTTTCAGTCTGCCCTTGAATTTTATTTTTTTCTTCATTTTACTCTCCTTATCCCCGGTGCGTTGCTCTGATGCTGCCGGTGCAACGGTTGCGGTTTCGAGAATGTACTACAAATTAATAGTTACCGGCCACACCTTTGTGCAGCCCGCATCGATTGATATACCTACTAGAGAGTATACCACTTTGTGGGGATTATTCCTAGTACTATATTTATCAGTTTGGAATTACAGGAGTTCAGGACAATCCTGTGTAATCTAAGCACAATTCTGTGCAATCTAAAAAGCACCGCATATATCTGATATTGATATGATACATGCGATGCTTTTTGTGTGCTCTCATCTTCCGGTATTCATTTTAATTAACTATAATTACTTCTCAGTCTTATCCGCAGCTATTTCTGCAATTGACTTTGTAAGACCTGCAATCCCCTGAATCTCTGATGGGATGATAATCTTTGTAGCCTTGCCGTCTGCTGCCTTGGCAAATGCCTCCAGGCTCTTTATCTGGAGCACTGCGTTATCCGGATTTGCCTCCTTCAACATGCGAAGTCCGTCTGCATTGGCCTGCTGTATCTTGAGGATAGCCTCTGCCTGACCTGCTGCCTCCTGGATTGTTGCCTCCTTCTTTGCCTCTGCGCGAAGGATGGCTGCCTGCTTTTCAGCCTCGGCATCGAGGATGACTGACTCTTTATTTCCCTCTGCAACAAGGATTGTTGATTTTTTCTCACCCTCTGCACGAAGAATGGCCTCTCGTCTCTCACGCTCTGCCTTCATCTGCTTCTCCATGGCATCCTGGATGGCCTTTGGAGGTATGATGTTCTTGAGCTCGACACGGTTTACCTTGATGCCCCATGGATCTGTTGCCACATCGAGTGTTGCGCGCATCTTGGTGTTGATTGTCTCACGGCTGGTGAGTGTTTCATCAAGCTCTAAGTCTCCGATGATGTTACGAAGTGTTGTGGCTGTGAGGTTCTCAATTGCCATGATTGGATTCTCTACTCCGTATGCGTAGAGCTTTGGATCTGTAATCTGGAAATATACTACAGTGTCTATCTGCATTGTTACATTATCCTTTGTGATTACAGGCTGTGGTGGGAAATCTACCACCTGCTCCTTTAAGATGACTCTCTTTGCTATTCTGTCGATAAATGGCACCTTGAGGTGAAGTCCTACGCTCCATGTGGTGAGATATCCTCCCAAACGCTCAATTACCATTGCATGTGCCTGTGGCACGATTTTGATGCAGTTTACCAGTACTATAAGTACAATTACGAGTAACACTGCAAGTGCTATTAATCCTTCCATTTCCGGTTAAGCCTCCTTTACCCTTTTTACAATTAGTTTTACTCCGCTTATCTTTACTACCTCGATAAGCTCGCCTTTTCTTATGACCTGGGTCTCGTCCTGCGGTCTGACTGTCCACTCCTGACCGTTTACAACGGCTTTTCCTGTCTGCTTCATGCTGTCAGCATCCTCGGTGAGCACAGCTCTTTCTCCGACCAGACTGTCCACGTTTGTCTTCACTGTCCTGGAATTGATGTACTTCCCGGCCCATGGCTTTGTGAGAGCTAAAAGCACGACTGAAACGAGTATAAATGCAATTCCCTGTACCACGACATTGCCGCCAAGCAGTGCGGTTATAAACGCTATAAATGAGCCTGCCGCAAACCATATGGATGTGAGCCCGACTGTCATAAGCTCAACTAAAACAAAAACTACGGTGGCTGCCAACCAGAAAACAATGTATGTATCCATTTGAACCCTCCCTTTTTATTAGTATTTGTTTTATATTCATTTTATACTATGTAATTTGATTATGCAACAAATATTAATTTTTTAAACATAAAACATTTTTAACCTAAAAAATCCCGACCACCATCCGGTAGTCGGGATTTATCATACATTTATCTTATTCGCAAACGTATGGCATAAGAGCAAGATGACGTGCTCTCTTGATTGCTACTGTAAGAGCTCTCTGGTGCTTTGCACAGTTTCCTGTGATACGGCGTGGAAGGATTTTTCCTCTCTCAGAGATGTATCTCTTTAATTTGTTTGTATCTTTGTAATCAATGACATTGTCTTTTCCACAGAATACGCAGACTTTTTTTCTTCTACGCATTGGTCTTCTCTTCATTGATGAACCATCAGCTGATTTATTGTAAGCCATTTTTGTTACCTCCTTGAATATTTGTCCTCGTGGACACTACTAATTGAATGGAAGCTCCTCGTCGATTCCGTCCGGAATGTTCATGAAGCCATCCCCAGCAGCCTGGCTAGGTGCAGGTCTGTCTGCCGGTGCAAATCCGCCTGCATTTCCTGATGCGGCTGATTTAGACTCTGCAAACTCTGCATTCTCAACCACGACGTCAGTGGTGTATACCTTCTGTCCGTCCTTGTTTGTATAGCTGCCGGTCTGGATTCGGCCCTCAACAACAAATTTTGTTCCTTTACGGCCAAATCTCTCAAAAAATTCTGCTATCTTTCCAAAAGCTACGCAGTTGATGAAATCCGTTGACTGCTCCTCTGCATTCTTGCTGTAGCGTCTGTCTACTGCAAGTGAAAATCTTGCTATTGCAAGTGAGTTGTCCCCCTGGGCATAGCGGATTTCTGCGTCTCTGGTTAATCTACCCATAAGTATTACTTTGTTCATAATACAATCTCCTATTTTCTTATACTATGCCTCGTCTTTTCTAACGCATAAGAAACGAAGAACATTGTCCATGATACGAACGTCCTGCTCGATTTCTGCTGGGACTGTTCCCTCAGCATCGAACTGGATGAAGTAATAAAAGGCCTCAGTCATGTGCTGAATCTCGTAAGCTAATCTCTTCTTACCAGCCTCCTCAACTTCTGTAACAGTACCGCCGGCACGTGTGATGTACTCTTTTGCCTTCTCGACTACTGCTGTTCTCGCATCATCCTCGATCTTTGCACTAACGACGAGTGCTAATTCATATTTGTTCATGCGAATGTTACCTCCTTTTGGTCTCTGGCTCATAAATCTGATTATGAGCAAGGAATTTTATATCACGAGTCTAGATAATAACATGAATCGTGGTACTTTTCAAGGGTTTTTTGCATTTTTCTTTAATTTTTATCAGGTCGGGACATGCGCCGCGGGCAAGGGGAGGGCACAGGCATACTTCCGCGTGAGCTACGCTTCGCTGCTAAGTGGCTGTACGAATTGTGTTTTTGGTTTTCTATGCCTGACGAAACCGTCGCTACTCGCCCTCCATGGCTCGATAGCTCCTTGCCCCGGCGTCCATGCCGGGGCATTTCTGTACTTCGTAGCACAATTCTACAGCCTCTAAGCAGCTTCGCTATGCGCTCTTGCGAAAGTACGCCTGTGCCCTCCCCCTGTCCGCGGCGCACGTCCCTTACTCTGTGGCTGAATATAAATAAAAAGACGAGGTGCAGTAAACTGCACCTCTGTTTTTACTATTCTATCTAATCCTGCTTCTTCGTGAGACCGCGGTCATTTTTCTCGACCAGCTTCCTTGGCACCATAACCTGGTGTCCGCAGCCCATGCATTTCAGACGGAAGTCTGCGCCGACACGCATGATTTCCCACTCGCTGCTGCCACACGGATGTGGTTTTTTCAGTTTTACGATATCTCCTACTGCGTATTTATCCATTCTATATTCCTTCTCTACCTATATCTGCCATATTATATACTATGATATGAGGGTCAAAAGGTATTTTGCCCCTCATACTACACCTCTATCTGCTCAAATACAGAGCCCAGTCCCTGCTGTATCAGAAGGTCTGCTCTTGCGTCCATCGGTGTGGTGGACTTGTTGATAAGCACGAGCTTGTTTCCGTTGTAATAGTCTATGAGGCCTGCCGCCGGATATACCGCAAGTGATGTACCGCCTACTATGAGCACATCGGCATGACTGATGTAGTAGATTGCATCCTCAAGCGTTTTCTGATTTAAGCCCTCCTCGTACAATACGACATCCGGCTTTACCGGGCCGCCGCACTTTGGACATTTTGGCACGCCTGTTGAGTGTAAGATTTCCTCTGCGCTTACAAACTGCAAGCACCTCTCACAGTAGTTTCTCAGCACACTGCCATGCAGTTCCATCACATTTTTGCTGCCGGCCTTCTGATGCAGTCCATCTATGTTCTGCGTCACAACGCCCTTAAGCTTTCCGGCTTTTTCAAGCTCTGCCAGCTTGTAATGCGTGATGTTCGGCTCTGCATCAAGGCAGAGCATCTTGTCACGGTAGAATCGGTAAAACTCCTGCGGATGCTTCCTGTAAAATGTATGGCTCAGGATGGTCTCTGGCGGGTAATCATACTTCTGATTATAAAGTCCGTCCACGCTTCTGAAATCAGGTATGCCACTCTCGGTTGATACACCTGCTCCGCCGAAAAATACAATATTGTCCGAAGCCTTTATCCACTGCAAAAATGTTTCTACACTGCTGTCATTGTTACCCATATGTATCCATCCTTTCTTCTTTTCTTCTTTAAATTGCTGCCTATTATTTTTTGAGCCACACTTTTATAGCTTTCGCACCAGCTTGTCCACATCTGCATTCAGTCCAAGCACCATCACTGCATCGTCTGCCTTGAACACGTAGTCCGGCAGCGGAAGTACGCGATTCTTTCCGGCTTCCTTTACTGTAACGATATTTACATTGTATTTCTGGCGCACATTATTTTCCTTGATGCTCTTTCCTACCCAGCCTTCAGGTGGATTTATCTCGTAGATTGAGTAATCATCGTTTAACGCCACATAATCAAGCACATGGTTAGCGCTGTATTTCTTTGCCACTCTCTCTGCCATGTCGCGGTCAGGGTAGATAACCTCATCCGCACCGTTTCGAAGCAGGAACTTGGCATGCACATCCCTGTTTGCCTTGCTGATGACGTATTTTCCGCCCATCTCCTTCACGAGACTTGTTATCTCAAGCGAGCTCTGGAAATTGGTGCCGATGCATACAAAAATCAAATCGAAATTGTTGATTCCGAGTGCTTTTACTACCTGTGGGTCGGTACAGTCACCTATCTGCACCTTGGTCACGTCATAGATTAAATCCCTGACCTTGGCCTCGTCCTTGTCCATCACCATAATGTCGTTTCCGTTTTTAATCAAATCCGCACACAGATGGTGTCCGAATTTACCCATTCCAATAATTAAAATTGATTTCATTTCGTTTCTCCTTATCCTTATCCAATGATAACTTTTTCCTCCGGAAGCTCTATATTGGCTTTATCCGGTCTATGCACAAACGAAAGCACAAAGGTCATGCTTCCGATTCTTCCACAATACATCATAATTATGATAATTATGCGTCCTACTGTATTTAAATCTCTTGTGATGCCTGTTGTCATGCCGACCGTACTGATTGCAGAGTATACCTCAAACAGTACATCGTCCATCTTCATATTGGATGTGGCAAGTATAGCTATCACCGCTGTAAGGCCAAGCACCAGATTGATGATAAGCACCATTCCGGCCTTTTTGATTACCTCACTGCTTATTTTCCTGCCAAACACATTGCAGCCGTTGCTTCCTCTCATATAAGAAACAATATAGATTATCATGACCGCCATGGTTGTGGTTTTGATTCCGCCGGCTGTCGAGCCCGGGCTTCCTCCTATGAACATGAGCACTATAGTCAAAAGCTTGCTCTCCTGTGTCAGTGCTGCTGTGTCTACTGTATTGAAGCCTGCCGTTCTCGCCGTAACCGAGCCGAATAACGATGCAAATATGGCACCCGGTGTGTCCATGCCTGCTATGGTATTACTTTTTTCAAAAATATACAAAAACAGTCCGCCACCGAAGACAAGTATCAGTGTGGTTGATATTACTATCTTGGCGTGGAGCGAGTATCTGCTAAGCTTAAACTTTTTGGTTCTGACCTCATTCCATATGGTAAAACCGATACCACCTATGATGATAAGCAGCATAATTGTGATATTGACTAACGGATCTGCGGCATATTTTGTAAACGATGAGTACTCCTCGTTTATGCCCATCAAATCAAAGCCTGCATTGCAAAATGCAGATATCGAGTGGAACACCGAGAAATATATGCCTCTTAATATGCCAAAATCCGGTATGAAGCGTATTGCTAAAAGCACCGCTCCTATGCCTTCGATAAGGAAGGTTCCCCTTATTATCATGCTGAAAAGCCTTACTATTCCACCAATCTCGAGTGCATTGACGCTCTCCTGCATCAGATCCCTCTGTCTGAGTCCTATTTTTTTGTGCAGAAGCATGGAAAATGCCACACCGATTGAGATGAAGCCCATGCCTCCTATCTGAATCAGCACCAGAATCACGAGCTGCCCTATAATACTCCAGTGTCTGAAAGTATCAAACACAACAAGACCTGTCACACAGGTTGCGCTTGTTGCCGTAAAAAGTGAGTCCAGGAAATTAGTCCATTGTCCGTCTCTTGAAGAAAACGGAAGGCTCAGCATTATTGCCCCTGATAATATTGTCAGAAAAAAGCCAACTGCGATGTATCTGAACTCTGTCAGGTTCTTATGTCGTTTTTTTATGTCATGTTTTATATCGTTCATATCCAATCCTAACTATTTGCTGCAGAATGTATTATTGTCAGCTCACAGAAGCTGTCTGTATATGTCCCTCTTGCTGACACCTCTGTCCTTTGCCACGAGCTTCATGGCTTCCTTCCTGTCGATGCCCTGTGACTCATAGTGTGCCATATGCTCTTCAAGAGGCATGGCTTCCCAGCTTTCCTGCTGCTCCTTTGCAATTTCAGCCACGTTTCTGCCACAAATTACAAGCACATATTCGCCTCTTGGCTCCTGTGTCCTTGAACGCTCCAAAAGCTCCGAAAATGTAGTCTGCACCTTTTCCTCGTGCTTTTTCGTAAGCTCCCTGCACACGGTAAGCTCTCTGTCCCCGAGCGCATTATAAAGCTCTGTAACCGTCTTTATAAGATGATGAGGCGCCTCGTAGATTATGATTGTCCGAGTCTCATTTTTAAGCTCCTCAATGACGCGCGCGCGTTCCTTTTTATCCCTCGGCAAAAATGCCTCAAACGCAAACCGCCTGGTCGGCCTGCCCGACATGGTGAGCGCTGTAATGCACGCTGCCGCCCCGGGAAGCGAGGTAACAGGCACGCCCTCCTCGTAGCAGATGCGCACGATGTCCTCACCCGGGTCAGAAATGCCGGGTGTTCCGGCATCGGTGATGAGGGCTATATTTTTGCCCTCCTTAAGCTTTGCCACAAGCTGGTAGGCTTTATCTATCTTGTTAAACTCATGATAGCTCGTCATGGGTGTCTTTATCTCAAAATGATTGAGCAGCTTTATGGAGTTTCTCGTATCCTCCGCTGCGATGAGGTCTACCTCCTTAAGTGTGCGCAGCACACGGAATGTGATGTCCTCCAGATTTCCTATCGGAGTTGCGCACAGATACAGTGTTCCTGTCATATGATTCTCCTGTTATTTTCCGTTATTCCGAGGCTTATCGCCGTATATCTCATATATCTCATCCGTGTATACATTAGGCTCCTTGTATACAACTAACGGTTTTTCGATGGTGATACGGCTTTTGCCGCCCTTTAACCCCTCTATGAGCACCATGTTCGGCTCCCTGTCCGCGTAGGGATGTACAAGGCGCATGCGCTTTGGCTCGATATGATATTTCATCATCGTGCTAAAGATTTCTGCCAGCCTGAATGGTCTGTGAACCATGTAAAAACGCCCATTGAATTTGAGCATTTTTGCGCTCTCCCTGACTATATCGTCAAGTGTACACCTGACCTCGTGGCGCGCTATAGTCATGGCATCGTCTGCATTTTTGATACCGTGCTGACCTATCATATACGGCGGATTTACCGTCACCACCTCCACGGACTCGCGCCCGAAAATCTCCGATGCATTGCACACATCTCCCTCTTCTATGGTCACTTTGTCCTCAAGATGGTTATATTTCACACTTCTTCTCGCCAGGTCTGCACACTGAGGCTGAAGCTCGAGCCCGCTGTAATGCTCTCCGTTATTCTTTGCCTCAAGAAGTATCGGAATCACACCGTTTCCGGTGCACAAATCCACAGCTCTCTCGCCGCGCTTTACCTTTGCATAGTCAGATAAAAGCACGGCGTCTATGCCGAAGCAGAACAGCTTTGGATCCTGTATGAGCCTATAGCCCTTGCGGCACAAATCGTCCAGGCGCTCATTACTGTGTATCAGTGCTTCCATTGTCTTTGTCCCTGTTGTAATCTTTATTATACTCTTTATTATAGTTTTTGTTCTTGTAATCCTTGTTGCGGTTGTATTTCTGCTTGTTTGGTCTGTTTTTGCCGCCCTTGTACGGCTTTTTGTAACCGTCCTTATTTTCTCTGCCGGCATTTGCGGCATTTACTTCATTTGTCTCATTTGCAGAAGCTTCCGCTGCCTCTATGTCCGCCCTGTACGGACGTCTTTCTCTGTTGTCACGCTTATCACGGCGCTCGCGATATTCATTTTTGTTGTCACGGTGTCCACGGTTTCTCTGCGGTTTCTCCTGTGACTTGTCCTCCATCGTCTCGTCGCCGCTATCCTCGAGATCCTTGAGCTCGCGAAGCTCCTCCTCGGTGAGCTTTACATCCTTTTTCTGGCGCGGCTTTAAGCGCAGATCATCTACAGTGTACTCACGAAGCTCCTTCTCCTCGCCGTTGTCAATGACAACACGCACGAGCTGCCTGAGCACGCTGACTGACTTGACCTCTCCGATTATTCCCTCAGGCGTCTTGACCTTTTCTCCTACTGACGGCATTCTGCTGTTCAGATACTCATATGTATCCTGCTCATACTTGAGACAGCACATAAGCCTTCCGCACACACCGGATATCTTGGTCGGATTGAGGGAAAGATTCTGCTCCTTTGCCATCTTTATGGAAACCGGCACAAAATCCGCCATATAAGAATGACAGCAGAGCGGTCTGCCACAGATTCCGATGCCGCCCATCATCTTGGTCTCATCCCTGACACCGATCTGACGAAGCTCTATTCTCGTGCGGAATACCGCTGCCAGATCCTTTACGAGCTCCCTGAAGTCAATTCTGCCGTCCGCTGTAAAGTAAAACAGCAGCTTGTTTCCGTCAAAGGTATACTCTGCATCCACCAGCTTCATCTCAAGTCCGTGCTTGATGATTTTCTCCTTGCAGATGGCAAATGCCTCTTTTTCCTTTTCCTTATTTCTCTCAACCGTTTTCTCATCCTCGTCGGTTGCCACTCTGATGACAGGCTTAAGCGGTGAAACCACCTTATCATCATCCACCTCCTTCGGCGGAATGAGGACAGTTCCCATCTCTATGCCTCTTGCTGTCTCCACGATAACATGCATTGCCATGTCGAGGTCGAAATCAGCCGGGTCAAAGTAATATATTTTGCCTGCTGTCCTGAATCTGATACCAACTATTTTTGTCATGTGATTAGTTCTCCTTTATGGTCATAAGCAGCAGCTCAATTACCAGGTCAAAATTAACGTTTGCGTTAATTCTTATCTTCGCCTTCTCAAGCGCCTCAAGTATTGCCTCGATTCCCTGATAGGAATGCTTTGCTGCCTGTTTCTTTATATCATAGACCTCATCCTTGAATATGAGTCCGTTAACATCGTTTGTTGCCTTCATATACAGCACATCTCTGTACCATACCATAATCAGGTCAAAATAATCCTGCACCTGAAGCTTGTACTCAGCTATCTGCTTTACTGCTGCGCCCAGCTCGTACAAATCTATGTCATCGAGGCGCTTTATAAGCGACAGTGCTGACTCCTTTAGCTCGTTGAACTCGTCTGATGAGGCGAGCTTAACAGCCTTTCCGACGATGCCCTGTGCAAATGCGGCACTGATATCTGCCTGATAATCCGGAATATGCTTTTCGTTCATCAGGTATGCCTTTATCACCTCGTCCTTTACCGACTTCATATTGAGTGTGATGCAGCGCGACCTGATGGTCTGCAGAAAGCTGTCTGCATTGGTGGTGAGAAGCATGATGACCGCATATGCCGGTGGCTCCTCAATGGTCTTTAAAAGCGCGTTCTGCGCCTGCTGGTTCATTTTTTCAGCCTCATCCACTATGTAAATCTTGTATTTACTGCTGTACGGCTTTATCACTATATCGTTGTTGAGCTGTGTCCTGATGTCGTCAACCGATATGTTGTTGGGCTTTTCATGACTGACATATATGATATCAGGATGATTGTGGTCATCTGCCTGATGGCACGATTTGCACTCTCCACAACCGTCTGTGCCCTCCTTCTCACACTGCAGTGCCCTGGCAAATGCCTCGGCTATCATCATTTTGCCGGACAGCTGTGGTCCGTTTATTATATATGCATGTGAGACCTTTCCCATTGATATGGCATTTTGCAGATGCTCTATTATCTGCTCATTTCCTACTATATCCTTAAATCCTGCCATAGCTGCTGCCTCCGTTTTAGTCTGCCTGTGTCTGTTATTGCTTTTATCTCCTACGTGAGTATATCAAGCAACAGTCCGCGTATCTCTCCGATTCTTGCCAGTATGGACAGATGATCCTTCTCATCCTCCACCAGCTCTGATGCCAGCTCATCCAGATTGCTGTCTATCAGTCTTATTATACCATAAACTCTGTGCCTTCCTCTCCTGTCGAGGAAATTTTCTCTGGAAAATTTATGGGATCTGTAGACCACCTCATTCAAAAAATCCTTTATGAGCCCGCGATATCGCTTCATATCCCTGATATCCATATGCTCGGCTATTCTGTTGCCCTGTGCTGTGATATCCTGCATCAGCGCATCTACCTTTGCCTGGAGATCAGCGTCTGTTATGGCGCTGGCCAGTGTGAATTTGAACGAGCCGTCACCGGCCTGTGTTTTTTGTGCATCAGGAACCTGTGTCACCTGATTTACTTCATTTACTCTGACTGCCATGAGGCTGCCTCCTTATTCGTTTCCGGTTACATTTATGTGCAGGCTGTAACCATCATCTTGCTCTGCAATTAGGAACTCTGTCGTATGTATGCTGAAATCTCGGCAAGCACAGTGTCCATATCATCATTTATGAAGCGACGTGTAATACCCGCCTCACGCAGCTTCTCCTCAGAGAAATCTGATGCGTCTGCCAGAAAACGACGGCACATCTCCTCATATTTAGGCACCTGCTGCCCCTTTTCCCGGTGAATGGCGCGTATCAGACGGTCGCCATCCTCCACCTCCACATAGATTGGCAGCACCTTGTCACTGCCAAAATAATCGCGTATCTTTGTGTAAGACTCGAGTGTTCCGACTGTCAGATAGCTTTTGCAGCGAAGGTCTATATCATCATCGTTTACCGTGAAATACTTCCACACGCCGTACACCGTATTGTACTCGCGAAGCTCTATGATGCGCCCCTGTGCACTGAGCCTTTTTACATCCTCTTCATTGCAGAAATGATAATCCTTATCCTGTGTCTCTCCGTCCCTTATCGGGCGAGTGGTATACGGGATAATCCTGCTAAGCATGAGGGAATCATCCTGCAGTATTTTGTTGTATATAGTGTCCTTGCCTGATGCGCTTTTTCCCATCACGCAGAAAATCTTACCCATCTGTAAACCTCTTAATATTGTAATTAGTATAAATATGATTGTTTGCTATGTCAAACTGTTGCTTACAGCACCGCAACAAACTTCCACATATTGGCATCCGGATCAAAATACAGGCCATCCACTTCAAGACCTGAATTTACAGCCTTTATTACATCATCTATGAGCTTGTCGTTCATTATCTCTCCCGGCACCGCAAGCGGTATCCCCGGCGGATATATATTTATAAAGGCACCGCTCACCTTCCCGCTTGCCTTAAAGGCATAGACTGCCTGATGGTCTGCATCATATGCATCATACATTTCCATTACGGCAGGCAGCTTTTGGTATATAGCTGTGTCCATTTTGACAGGAAAGTAAAATTGATGTACCACACCCTCCTGTTTTAATATATCATAAAACTCTTCAAAATCAGACTTATATTTTTCGAGCTGGCTGTCTATTTCAATCAAAGCATCCGCAAGCCTGTCAAAGCCCTCATCCGTATCCATGACAGATGCCAGCGCCAGTACATAATTGCCTGCTGCCATCTCAAGCTGCAGCTCATATTTTTTGAGCAGAAGCTCAAGCAGCGTATGTCCATTCATAGCCTCTTTCGTAAATATAATAATCTTTGATTCGTCAAAATCATATGCCTCGTCAGCAGAAAAATCACTTTTTCTGACCACGTTCAGATGCGAAAGTCCGCTGACCTTCTGATAAAATCTGTCAAGTTTGCTCCTAAGCTGTGCAAAGGCTGTCTCTTTATTATCGCGCACATAGTGTATGCAGCGCTCTATGCCTGTCATAAGCACATATGACGGTGAGCTTGTCTCATAAATGCCGAGAAACTTCTCCACTGCAGCTTCACGCATCCCACCCAGCAGCAAAAGCGCCGTCTGTGTAAATGCCGGAAGCGTCTTGTGCAGGCTCACTATGACCGCATCGGCCCCGAGCGCTATGGCATTTTGAGGGAAGCCGCCTCCAAAGCCAAAGTGCGCGCCATGTGCCTCGTCGACTATGAGTAAAGCTCCATGTGCATGTGCCACAGATGCGATTGCCGCCACATCGGAAACCACACCATCGTATGTAGGTGAGGTTATCACAACCGCTTTTATGTCGGGTTTTTCATCAAATGCCACCCTTATCTGCGCCTCGGTTATCTGCCCTTGCAGCCCTGTCCGTGTAATTTCAGGGTATGTAAACACCGGATGAAGCTGCCGTAAGTAAAGCGCATGGGAAGCCGCCTTGTGACGGTTCCTTG
>ERZ1023666.365-NODE-365-length-19765-cov-9.091578_pt1 | contig 19765 bp, 16 predicted proteins | sample MGYA00380341_ERZ1023666 | MGnify/ENA primary metagenome ERZ1023666 (study PRJEB33179, sample SAMN07448983) | human gut metagenome | biome: Human-gut; feature: Human associated habitat; material: Faeces | host: Homo sapiens | place: India: Bhopal | collected...
GACGTCTAACAGCAGCCGCACGCTCACCAGCCAGGTCAGCACGGCGGCTATCAGCAGCTCGGTGGCAATGTGCAGCGTCAGCAGGGCGGCTATCAGCAGCGCGGTGGCTACGGTCAGCAGGGCGGCTATCAGCAGCGCGGCGGTTACAACCGCGGTGGCTACGGACAGCAGGGCGGCTACAACCAGGGTGGCTACCAGCAGCGTCAGCGCACACCGGGCTACGACCCCAACGCTAAGTACAGCATGAAAAAGCGCATTGAATACAAGGAGGAGAACTACGATCCGAACGAACCGCTTCGTCTGAACAAGTTCCTCGCCAACGCAGGTATCTGCTCGCGCCGTGAGGCAGACGAGTTCATCCAGGCAGGCGTGGTGACCGTGAACGGAGAGGTAGTGACCGAGCTCGGCACCAAGATCAAGCGCACAGACGAGATAAAATTCCACGACCAGCCCGTAACACTCGAGAAGAAGGTGTACGTGCTGCTCAACAAACCAAAGGACTGCGTGACAACAAGCGACGACCCACAGCAGCGTAAGACCGTGATGGACCTCGTGAAGAACGTGTGCCCGGAGCGCATCTACCCCGTAGGCAGACTCGACCGCAACACAACCGGCGTGCTCCTGCTCACCAACGACGGTGACCTCGCTTCTAAGCTCACACACCCGAAGTTCCTGAAGAAGAAGGTGTACCACGTATTCCTCGACAAGAACGTAACAGCTCACGACATGCAGCAGATTGCTGAGGGCATCGAGCTGGAGGACGGCGAGATACATGCAGACGCTATCGAGTACGCAAGCGACACCGACAAGAGCCAGGTAGGCATCGAGATACACAGCGGCAAGAACCGCATCGTGCGTCGTATCTTCGAGCACCTCGGCTACCGCGTCGTTAAGCTCGACCGCGTACAGTTCGCAGGACTCACCAAGAAGAACCTCCGCCGCGGCGACTGGCGCTTCCTCACAGAGAAGGAAGTGGAGATGCTGCGCATGGGAGCATTCGAGTAAAACATAAACAGGTTGAAGTGGTGAGGTGTTGAGATGTTGACATCGCACCATTTCAACTTTCCAATTTAAACAATATAATGGAAAGAACAAAAGTTATTGACGCTCTCCGTAGCACCGCCTTCGGAAGCCAAATCAACGTAAAGGGTTGGGTGCGCACTCACCGCAGTTCGAAGGCTGTAGACTTCATCGCGCTCAACGACGGTTCTACTATCAAGAACATACAGATCGTGGTAGACCCCACCAAGTTCGACGCCGAGATGCTGAAGCAAATCACCACCGGTGCCTGCATCAGTGCCGTAGGTACGCTCGTAGAGAGCCAGGGTGCAGGTCAGACATCTGAGATACAGTGCGAGAGCCTCGAGGTGTACGGACTCTGCGGCAGCGACTACCCGATGCAGAAGAAGGGCCAGTCGTTCGAGTACATGCGCCAGTACGCCCACCTGCGTCTGCGCACCAACACATTCGGTGCCGTGATGCGCATACGCCATAACATGGCTATGGCTATCCACACCTACTTCCACGAGCACGGCTACTTCTACTTCAACACTCCGCTCATCACCGCAAGCGACTGCGAGGGTGCCGGTCAGATGTTCCAGGTTACGACCAAGAACCTCTACAACCTGAAGAAGACCGAGGACGGCAAGATCGACTACTCTGACGACTTCTTCGGCAAGCAGACATCGCTCACCGTGTCAGGACAGCTCGAGGGCGAGCTCGGAGCAACAGCACTCGGAGCCATCTACACCTTCGGTCCGACATTCCGCGCAGAGAACTCTAACACTCCGCGCCACCTGGCTGAGTTCTGGATGGTAGAGCCTGAAGTGGCATTCCTCGACCTCGCCGGACTCATGGATCTCGAGGAAGACTTCATCAAGTACTGCATCCGTTGGGCACTCACCAACTGCAAGGACGACATCGAGTTCCTCAACAAGATGATCGACAAGAGCCTCATCGCACGTCTCGAAGGCGTGCTCAACTCCGAATTCGTCCGTCTGCCTTACACCGAGGGTATCCGCATCCTGCAGGAGGCTATACAGAACGGCAAGAAGTTCGAGTTCCCATGCGAGTGGGGCGACGACCTCGCTTCGGAGCACGAGCGCTACCTCGTGGAGGAGCACTTCAAGAAGCCGGTTATCATGACCAACTATCCGAAGGCTATCAAGGCGTTCTACATGAAGATAGACGCAGAGGAGAGCGGCTTCGGCGGCAAGAGCGGTCAGACCGTTCAGGGCACCGACGTTCTCTTCCCGCAGATTGGCGAGATCATCGGCGGTTCTGTACGCGAGGAGAGCTACGACAAGCTGATGAACGAGATTGAGGAGCGCAACATCCCGATGAAGGATATGACATGGTACCTCGACACACGCAAGTACGGCTCATGTCCGCACGCAGGCTTCGGCCTCGGCTTCGAGCGTCTCATCCTCTTCGTAACGGGTATGCAAAACATCCGCGACGTAATCCCGTTCCCACGCACTCCGAAGAGCGCAGAGTTCTAAACGACTTTATTAAAGACACACTATACCAATGGGGTGCAGCAGGCAAACACCTGTTGCACCTTTTTTTCATTTTGTCTGTAGCGATTAAGCATTTACCGATTTTTATGCTTATCTTTGCAAACAATACAAAATACACAAATCAGTTTATGACCGATCTTGCAAGCTATTTCCCCATAACCGACCCCACCTTGATATTCTTTGTGGTGATGCTCATCATTCTGTTTGCCCCAATCATCATGGGCAAGCTGCGCATCCCGCATATCATTGGCATGGTGCTCGCCGGAGTAGCCATAGGCAAGTACGGCTTCAACATCCTTGCGCGCGACGACTCGTTTGAACTCTTTGGCAAGGTAGGACTCTACTACATCATGTTCCTCGCCTCACTAGAGATGGATATGGAGGGCGTAAAGCGCAACAAAGGGCGGTTCTTAGGTTTCGGTGTGCTCACGTTCGCCTTTCCGCTCATCCTCACCTACTTAGCCAGCACCAAGCTGCTCGGCTACCCGGTGTTCGCCTCGCTACTGTTAGGATGCCTTATGGCATCTAACACGCTCATCGCCTACCCCATCGTCGGCCGCTACGGTCTGCAACGCAAGCCAAGCGTCACACTATCGGTAGGCTCCTCAATGATTTCGCTACTCATGGCACTCGTGACGCTCACCGCCATCGTCGCCTCTTATGGAGGCGAGACGAGCGTGTGGTTCTGGCTGCTCTTCGTGGGCAAGTTCGTGGGCTACTGCGTAGCCATGTTCCTGCTCATACCGCGCTTCACACGCTGCTTTCTCCGACGTTATAGCGACTCCGTCATGCAGTTCATCTTCGTTATGTCGATGCTCTTTATGAGTGCGGCAGCAAGCGAGGCGGTGGGTTTGGAAGGCATTATCGGTGCGTTCGTAGCCGGCATCATTCTGAACCGCTACATACCGCACGTGTCGCCACTAATGAACCGCATCGAGTTCATCGGCAATGCGCTCTTCATACCCTACTTCCTCATCGGCGTAGGTATGCTCATCAACGTGCGGCTGCTCTTCGAGAGCAGCACCATAATCATCGCCATGCTCGTCATCGCAGGCTTCGGAACGCTCGGCAAAGCCATCGCAGCCTATAGCGCAGCCTCCATATTCCGCCTGCCGAAGTCGTCGGGCAATATGATGTTCGGACTCACCTCGGCACACGCAGCCGGTGCCATCGCCATGCTTATGATTGGTATGCGCGTAGAGCTGGAACCAGGCAAACCGCTCGTCACCGACGACATGCTGAACAGCGTGGTGCTGATGATTCTCGTGACGTGCATAATCTCAACAATGATGACCGAGCGTGCAGCGCAACAGATTACGCTGCGCGACCGTGAGATGCCGAGCGACGAAAAGCCAACAGCCGAGGAGAAGATACTCATCCCGCTGAAATACCCCGAATACGCGCAGCGCCTCGTCAACATGGCGATGCTCATGCGCAACCCGAAGAACACCACACAACTCGTGGGCTTGAACGTGGTGTACGACGACGACGACATGCAGCGCAACCTGGAGCAGGGCAGCCGACTGCTCGAGCGCATGACACAGTATGCTGCATCGGCAGATATGACCATGCAGACGCAGGTGCGCGTGGCAGCGAACATTGCCAACGGCATACGCCACGCCTTCAAGGAGTTCCGCGCTACAGACATCATAATAGGTATGCACATGCACCCAGAGGTGTCGCAGAAGTTCTGGGGCGCGTTCCACCAGAGCCTCTTCAACGGCCTCAACTCGCAGATAATAATGGCTCGTCTCAACCAACCGCTCCCCACGATACGCCGCATAAAGGTGGTAGTACCGTCGAGAGCACAGTTCGAGCCTGGCTTCTATCGTTGGCTCGAACGCCTGTCGCGCTTGGCGTGCAACATGGAGTGCCACACGGAGTTCCACGGACGTGGCGACACACTGCCGCTCATAGCCGAATACATCAAGCACCATTACCCCACGATGCGCTGCTCGTTCACCGAGATGGCCCACTGGAATGAGATGCCACGCATAGCGGAGAGCATACAGAAGGACCACCTCTTCGTAGTGGTTACGGCACGAAAGGGTACCGTGTCGTTCAAGAATGCGTTGGAGCATCTGCCCGAAGAGATAAAGCACCACTTCTCTGGCTCGAACATCATGATCATCTTCCCCGACCAGCATGGCGACGCAATGGACGAAATGACCTTCGCTCAGCCGCAGCATACCGAGGATCAGAGTGCATACGAGGCAATCGGAAAGTGGATTAAGAAGAAGTTTTGAATTTTGAGTTGAAAGACTAATCTCAACACCTCACCATAACAACATAACAACCCCTCAACATCTCAACACCATATGATCGACATAAAAGGAATAACCAAGAGCTTCGGCTCGCTGCAAGTGCTCAAGGGCATCAACTTGCATATAGACAAAGGAGAAGTAGTGAGCATTGTCGGCCCGAGCGGTGCCGGCAAGACAACACTGCTGCAGATAATGGGTACACTCGACAAACCCGACAGTGGTGCTATCAGCGTTGACGGCGTCGACGTGATGCGCCTCTCGTCGAACAAGCTGAGCGACTTCCGCAACCAGCACATCGGCTTCGTCTTCCAGTTCCACCAGCTGCTGCCGGAGTTCACCGCCCTCGAGAACATCATGATACCCGCCTACATCGGTGGCAAAGGCACGGCGGAGGCGAAGAAACGCGCCCTCGAACTACTCGACTTCATGGGACTTGCCGACCGCGCCAACCACAAACCCAACGAACTCTCGGGTGGCGAGAAGCAGCGCGTGGCTGTGGCACGTGCACTGGTGAACAACCCGGCAGTGGTGTTCGCCGACGAACCCTCAGGCTCGCTCGACTCGAAGAACAAGGCAGAGCTGCACCAGCTCTTCTTCGACCTGCGCGACAAGTTCGGACAGACATTCGTCATCGTCACACACGACGAACACCTCGCCTCTATCACCGACCGCACAATACACATCGTGGACGGACAGATAAAGGTGTAACATTAGTGAACATCATTAACAAGGGTATGGCAGGAATGCACATACCCTCCTACAAGCACCTACAAGCAACCAAACGAACAACAAAACAATATGATAAAACTCGGCGACTACAATAAAATGACCGTCGTGAAGGAGGTGGACTTCGGTATCTACCTCGACGGCGGCGACGAAGGAGAAATACTCATGCCGAAACGCTATGTGCCCGAAGGCACAAAGCCGGGCGACGAACTCAACGTGTTCATCTACCTCGACCAGGACGAGCGACCAGTGGCAACGACAGAGACACCGCTGTGTAAGGTGGGCGACTTCGCCTACCTCGAAGTGTCGTGGGTGAACGAGTACGGCGCATTCCTCAACTGGGGCTTGATGAAGGATCTCTTCTGCCCGTTCCGCGAGCAGAAAAAGCGTATGCAGAAGGGCGAGAGCTACATCGTACATGTACACATCGACCCAGAGAGCTACCGCATCGTGGCATCGGCTAAGGTGGAGAAGTACTTCGCAGAGCGTCACCCGTTCTACAACCACGGGCAGGAGGTAGACCTACTGGTATGGCAGAAAACGGAGATGGGCTTCAAGGTGATCATCGACAACTGCTACCCGGGTCTGGTCTACGAGGGACAGGTGTTCCGCTACCTGCACACCGGCGACCGCGTGAAGGGATACATCGGCACCGTGCGTCCCGACGGAAAGATCGACGTGACGCTGCAACCTACCGGACGACAGCAGACACTCGACTTCGCCGACACGCTGCTGCAATATCTCAAGGATCACGGCGGCAAGTGCGACCTGGGTGACAAGAGCGACGCAGAAGACATCAAGCGACGTTTCCAGGTGAGCAAGAAGGTGTTCAAGCGTGCCGTTGGCGACCTCTACCGCCAGCGACTCATCAGCATAACACCCGACGGACTGACACTCAACTAACTACTCTTGAAAACTAAAACAAAACACAATGGAGCCGAACAATCTACTAAACTGCATAAAAGCATTCGCTAAACGAATATGCGCAACGCTTCTCGCCGCACTCGCTGTGTCGCTACTGACCATCGGGTGCGGCGATAGAAGCGCACGCGACGCTAACAATAGCGACTCAACACGCATAAACAAACTCAAGCAGATTGACGACTCGGTGATGACCCTTGCACCTTCTGTCAAGCAACTCATCGCCGACGGCATACGCACCGCGCCCGACAGTATGACCGCCTACGAGTACCGCCTGCGCGAAGCACGCTACCTAACGCTTACCGACCGTCCCGAACGCTTTAAAGACAACATCGAGAACATACTGCGCTTCGCCGAACAGCAACAAAAACGGGAACTGAACAACGCAGAGAAGCGACGACTCAACACGCTCATCGCCGGCGCATACAACTGTCGCGCGGCTTACTACCACAACTTCCATCGCAAGCAGCATCAAGCCATACAACTTTATAAGGCAGCTTACTCATTGCTTGCCAACAGCGACTCCGAACACAACATGCCGAAGGTGTGTGCCAACCTTGCCGACGCCTACATACAGGACAACAACATGCCGATGGCAGCGCAATGGTATCGACGTGCGCTCTTCCTCGTCGACTCGCTCGCACTGCCCCCGAAGGAGAACGTCACACTCTACATGGGACTGGCGCAGATATACCTCTCGCTGCACGACTTCGACACCGCACTACATTATTATAAAGCTACAGAGGAGCATTTCAACATGATGTCGCCGTCGATGCAGGCTTACTTTCTAAACAACTTCGGCAACTACTACTACTTTAAAAAGAACTACCGACAGGCTCTTGACAAGTTTCTGCGTATGAAGCAGAACCTCGAACGCCATGGTATGCAGAACAATTTCGACATGTACCTGTGCAAGGTGAACCTCGCCGATGTCTATCTCAACCTCGACAGCATCCGCACAGCACAACGCTACCTCGACGAGGTGGAGCCTTATTTCCACAAGCGCGATGACTTCACGGCACTCCACTACTGCAAGACAATACGCATCGGCATAGCCACAAAGACGGGCAACATCGCCACCGCGCAACGCCTGATTGCAGACAACGACGAAACGCAACACCCCGTGCAGTACACACTCGTGAACTTGCGCAACCGCTACCTACTCAAGTACTACGCGCAGCTGGGCAACTTCCGCCGCGCCTACGAACTGTTGCAGAGCAACTACGCGTACAACGACTCGCTCGAACATAACCACTCCAACATGCGCTCTGCCGACATCATGGCACGCTTCACCAGCGACACGCTGCAGCTGCGCCACGACTTGATGATTGAACACAAGAACGCTACCATCGCAAAGACGAAAAACCAGCTGACACTCGCCATCGCTATCATGCTGATACTCGTGTTGATACTCATATTGTGGTTCATGTACATCAAGCGCAAACTGCTGAAGGCACAGATGGATATTATGAACCTGCGCCTAAACATCGTGCGCAACCGTATCTCGCCCCACTTCGTGTTCAACGTGCTGAACAACAAGATAATCAACTCCGAACAGAGCGAGGCAACGGAGCTGCAAGACCTGACACGCCTCATACGCACCAACTTCGATATGTCGCGACAGCCTGCCGTGACGCTCGCCGAGGAACTCGACTTCGTGGAGAAGTACATCCGCGTGGAGCGTTTCATGTTAGGCAGCGACTTCGTGTGGCACATCAACGTTGCACCCGACGTAGACCGTGAGCAGGTGTGCGTGCCGTCGATGTTCCTACAGATACTCACCGAAAACGCCATCATACACGGACTGAAGGGATGGGACGGACACAAAGAACTGACCATCGACGTACACCGCGAGCAACGCACCACCGTCATCAGCGTAAGCGACAACGGACCGGGCTTCAACGCCTCTAACGGAACGTTCAAGAAGAAGACCGGAATGGGCATCATATCGCAGACCATAGCGATAACCAACATGCATAACAAGAACAAAATACGCTTCGAGATTACCAACATAGAGAACAACGGAACTGTCTGCGGATGCCGTGCCACACTGCGCGTGCCCGACGGAGTGAGGTTCCTGTAACAACTAAAAAGAAAAGACTTATGATGAAGATCGTAATTGTAGACGACGACAGAGCTGCCGCTGACGCACTCGCCCAAAAGTTATCCACCTTCGACGAGACACAGCTATGCGGCATAGCTCTCAACGGCATGGACGGACTGCGCCTCGTGAACGAGACGCGACCCGACGTACTATTCCTCGATATCGAGCTGCCCGACATCTCGGGCATTGAGTTTCTGGAACGTGCCAACATTCTGCCACAATACAAGTGCCGCACGGTGATGTACACCGCGCACGACCGCTTCATGCTGTCGGCGTTCCGCAACAAGGCGTTCGACTATCTGATGAAACCCATCGACGACATCGAGCTGCGCAACATCATACGCCGCGTATGCATCGAGATGGCTGGCGTACCCGATGCCGACTGCACCTCTGCTGCTCATCAGCCTACCGACACAAGCTCACCAACTGCCGACTTTGGCAACTACAACGCGCTTGATGCTGACAACGGCATCACCTGCCGCAACGACGGCAAGTTCATCGTCTACACCAACTCCGTCGACTTCCGACTGGTGGACATACGCGAGATTGGCGTGCTCACCTACAACCGCGAGCTACGCCTGTGGGAGATGACACTCTCCAACCAGAAAGCACCTATACGCCTGAAGCGCAACGTTGGCAGCGATGCATTGCTCTCGCTGAACAACCAACTGGTGCGCGTGAGCCAGAAGCACATCATCAACCTCGGCTACCTCATGGAGGTGACAAACAACACCTGCCGCTTCTATCCGCCGTTCGATAAGGTTGAGGATGTGAAGGAGGGACGGCTCTTCCGCAAGAAACTCATCGACCAGTTCTGCAACCTATAAACACCAAAGCAGAACATATCAACAAGAGGTATAAAAACAACAAAAGGCAGAAATACGCAATGTATTTCTGCCTTTGTTTTTCTTGTTGTCTGACGGGTGATTACTCAGCTGCAGGAGCAACAACGCGACGCTCAGCGATACGTGCCTTCTTACCAGTAAGGTTGCGGAGGTAGTAGAGCTTAGCGCGACGTACCTTACCGCGCTTGTTCACCTCGATGCTGTCGATGTTCGGCGACTCGATAGGGAAGATACGCTCTACACCTACTGTACCTGACATCTTACGAACGGTGAAACGCTTCTTGTCTCCGTGGCCAGAGATCTTGATAACTACACCACGGTAGAGCTGAATACGCTCCTTTGTACCCTCGATAATTTTGTAAGCGACTGTGATTGTGTCACCTGAACGGAACTCAGGGAACTTCTTGCCGGTTGCAAATGCTTCTTCAGCAACTTTAATTAAATCCATTTCTTTTGATAATTAAATTTGTTTATCGTTCTCGCGCAACATAATCGGGCTACTCATCTTCCCGTCATCGGTTACGCCGAAAAGCGGTTGCAAAGTTACGACTTTTTATTCGTTCGGCAAAATTTTATCAGAAATAATGAGTATCTTTGCACTATGTTTATATAAAGTTTAACATTACACTATTAAAATCAAAACTCACATATAATGAACCGATTACACACCATAAGCCTTTCGGCTGCTGCCCTTGCGCTCGCCCTCGCCTCGTGCTCTACGAAGCAGTACCAGGTAGCATCAGTGGAGCGCACACGCATACTTATCGACTCGCGCTACGACAACAGTACCGACCCAGAGGTGCAGAAAGCCAACGCCGCCCTGCTCGTACACAAGAAGCAGGTGGATGCGGAGATGAACCCCGTGCAGGGCTACGCTGCCACCGACCTGTGGGTGAAACGCCCGGAGAGTCCGCTGTCGAACCTGCTTGCCGACATACTCGTATGGAGCAGCGCGAAGTTCGACGAGCAGCCCGACTTCGCCATATACAACGTAGGCGGAATACGTGCCACGCTGAGCAAGGGTGCCGTGACACGCGGCAACATACTCGACGTGGCTCCGTTCGAGAACAAGATATGCTTCCTCACGCTCAGCGGCAACGACGTATTGGAGCTGTTCGCGCAGATAGCCATGCGCCACGGCGAGGGATTGAGCCATTCGCTGCGCCTAACCGCCACGGCTGACGGCAAGCTCGTCTCTGCCACTGTCAACGGCAAGCCCGTCGACCCCAATGCTAAGTATCGCGTGGCTACACTCGACTACCTGGCACAGGGCAACGACCACATGGAGGCATTCCGCAAGAAGACCGACGTGGTGTCGCCCACGGGCGAAGAGAACAACGTGCGCTTCCTCATAGAGCAGTACTTCAAGGCTGCCAACGACAAAGGCGAAGCGGTGAGCCGCACCGTGGAGGGACGCATGACAATCGTTGAAAAGTAAAAAAGTAAAAGAGTAAAAAAGTAAAAAGTAGGAGGTATGGGCATCTTGCCCATACCACGCAGCCTAAAAGCTTTTAAAGGTAAAAGAGTAAAAAAGTAAAAGAGTAAAAAGTAGGAGGTATGGGCATCTTGCCCGTACCACGCAGCCTAAAAGCATATAAAAATGAAACGATACATACTTACCATAGCCATTGCGCTTGCCACCACGCTCAGCGCGGCAGCGCAGAAGACCATAGAGATACTGCACACCAACGACACGCACAGCTGCATCATGCCGCTCAACCCCAACCTCGCCGACACGCTCGTAGCCGGCAGAGGCGGCTTCATACGCCGCATGGAGATGATACGCCAGGAGCGTGAAGCCAACCCCGACGTGCTGCTATTCGACTCGGGCGACTTTTCGCAAGGCTCGCCCTACTACACCCTCTTCAAAGGCTCGGTGGAGACGGAGCTGATGTCGGCGATGAAGTACGACGCTGTGGCGATAGGCAACCACGAGTTCGACTTCGGACTGGAGAACATGGCACGCATCTTCCGCGAAGCCAAGTTCCCCATCGTATGCGCCAACTACGACTTCCGTGGCACCGTCGTCGACGGACTCACCAAGCCCTACATCATACTGAAGCGCAACGGCTTGCGCATCGGCGTGTTCGGCATATCGCCGAAGCTCGACGGACTGGTCGATGCGACGAAGTGCGTCGGCGTGAAGTACCTCGACCCCGTAGCCACAGCCGACAAGGTAGCACGCGAGCTGCGCCACGACAAGAAGTGCGACGTGGTGATATGCCTCTCCCACCTCGGCTGGGACATGCAGGACGACGTTGACGATGCCGACATGCTCGCACAAAACCACGACATCGACATCGTGCTCGGCGGACACTCCCACTCCTACTTCACCGAACTGAAGTATGCGCCCAACGCCGACGGCAAGCCAATACCAGACGACCAGAACGGCAAGCACGCCGTATTCGTGGGAAAAATAAGACTCAGCGTAGAGAGAAAATAAATGTTAAATGTAATACCTATTTGTAGGTATATCAAGGAAAAGTAGTACCTTTGCAACTACTACAAAAGTAGGTATCAACTGAAACAATAAACATTTAACAATAATAATTTAAACATTAAAGATTATGGCTTACGTAATTGGTGACGACTGCATCGCATGCGGTACATGTATTGGCGAGTGCCCGGTAGAGGCTATCTCAGAAGGCGAAAAGTATTCAATCAACCCTGACCTCTGCACAGAGTGTGGCACATGCGCAAGCGTTTGCCCGCAGGAGGCTATCAGCCTTGGCGAGTAAGGATTTGATTTCCGATAAATCAAGACATAATGGTCGGTTGGCGCAATGCTAACCGACCATTTTCATTTTAACACTTCTGTTTCACCGAACAGCAACGGTTGAGAATAAAACATTACAATGCAATCTTTATTGTCACACGCACTTGTTTATATGTCAATTAATTAGTAACTTTGCGTTGTAATACATCAATAACAGAATATATTCAAGCGGAACAAAACAAATTCAAGCAAAAACGAATAAACAACTAATTATAAACAACTAAAAAACCAAGCATTATGATTAAACATCTACGCTTTTTCATGCTTAACCTGCTCGTGCTCGTTAGCGCAGCGGTTATGGCGCAGACGACCATCGACTTTACAAAGCTAACATGGTCAAATCCTTTAGTACAGTCTCCCTACACATTCTCTGCAGATAAGAATAGCGGAAGCACTGCACCTACACAAAACCCAAACTCTAAAGACATCCGTCTTTATGCCAAAAACTCACTCACCATTTCTACAAGCAGTGGGAAAATATGCAAAATCGTTTTTCATATTTCTACTAATGGATTGAAGCAGTGGGCAGATTTTACACCTAACAACGGTTCAGTAACTGTATCAAAAGAAAAACAAACCGCAACATGGGAGAATGCAGAAGGAGCCACTTCTGTTACTTTTACTGTTGGAGCCAAATGTAAATATGGTACAGCAGCAACAACTAAAGCTGGTCAATTCTTCTTTAACAGCGTTGACATAACAGAACTTGGCGGTACTTCCTCAACAAGCACATCGCTCACCTTCGGTGCGGACGTTGACGGCAAGACATTCACCGTACGTCAAGGCGACAGCTTCGCAGACAAGACGGCTACCGTTACTCCGACTGACGCAAAAGGCTCAATCAGCTACGCAAGCGACAACGAGGAGGCTATCAGCGTGAACCCCACAACTGGTGCAGTATCATTCCTCGCTTTCGGAAAGGCTACCATCACAGCCACATTCACTCCAGAGAAAGGCTATCTTGGTTCTTCTGCTTCTTACACCATCGCATACCGCCAGGCTGCCGACCCTACAAAGGTAATCTTCGACTGCAACGAGGGCGCTTTCGACTGCTTCGGCAATGAGAACAAATACAAGGATGGCGAGTTCGCTTTCGTAGACATGAACGGCGACAGCTACACATTCACCGTTCACAACGCTATGCTCAACAACTTCGGTGGCGGATTGCAGCTGAAGAGGGTTTATGACTCTGACGCTACACAGCAGGGCTACGTAGTTTCACCGACATTCAGCAAATTCCCTTACGGCTACCGCGTAACAGTGAAGTACAAAGACAGCAACGCTCCTAAACTCGAATGTGTGAACTATTCCGACAAGGTAGCTGTAATGGATGATGCAAACGGAACTATGTACATGGACGTACCGTTCGCCGACGGCGTGTTCAAGCTCTCAGGCTGCAGCAAGGTGGCTTACGTGCAGAGCATCGAGCTTACTCCGCTCGCTAAGAAGGAGACCACAACGATGTCGTTCCCGAAGGAGGAGTACAACCTCACCGACATCAACGCCATCCGCAACTTCAGTTCGCCGAAGGCTACCGTGAAGGGCGAGAACGGCGAGGCTATCGAGGGTCTCAAAATCGTCTACACCTCAGACAACGAGGACCTCGCAGATGTTGACGAGAACGGCGTGGTATGGCTCAGCGACAAAATCGCAGGCACAGCCACCATCACAGCCTACTTCTACGGCAACGAGAAGTATGCGGCTTGCCAGGCTTCTTACAAGATAAACGTAACGAAGAAGGAACCACAGCCTGTAACGATGACATTCCAGCAGGACGTTTACACCTGCTACACCAACGAGGCTCCGCTCTTCGACGGCTTCCAGCCGACCATTAAGGACGAGGCTGGCAACGAACTCAACCTCCACGTTACATACTCAAGCAGCAACGTAGACTTCTGCATGGTGACCGGTAGCGGCACGGTGCTGCTCTCGCAGAACCCGGGCGAAGTGACCATTACAGCCAAGTTCGCCGGCAACGACGACTATCTGCCGGCTCAGGCTTCGTACGTCATTAAGGTGATTAAGAAGGAGAAGAAGGACGCAGGCATCTCGTTCGAAGACACAATGATAATGATAGACCTTGCAAACCCGAACACAACTGTTAAGGACCTCGGCTTCCTGAACCCGAACAACCTCGCAGTGACATACTCTTCCAACAAGACCGACATTGCAGAGGTTGACGCAGAGGGTAACGTGACATTGAAGAAGGCTGGTCGCGTGAACATCGACGTTACATTCGCAGGCAACGACGAGTACAAGGCAGCTTCTGCTTCTTGCACACTCATCGTCAACGACTACCGCACCACACCAGAACTCTCGTTCGACCAGGAGGAGTACACAGCCAACATGCGTGAGGGTAACACCTTCAGCGGTGCTACACTATACAACGAATCAGAGGTTGCTCCGCTCTCATACACCAGCTCTAACGAAGAAGTGGCAGAGGTGGCAGCCAATGGCGTTGTAATACTTCGCAGCACTGGCGAGACAACAATCACCGTATGGTTCGCTGGCGACAAGAACTTCAAGGCAGCTTCGGCTTCGTACAAGCTCAAGGTTGTCGACGAGGTGGTTAACGGCATCCAGGGTATCACCATCGACAACATGCCGGAGGACGCAAAGGTTTACAACCTCAATGGTCAGCGCGTGAACACAAAGGCTCTCAAGAGCGGTGTCTACGTAGTGAACGGCAAGAAGGTAGTGCTGAAGTAAGTGCTGCTTTATACACACTAAAGCGCAACTTTAAGACAGTTAAAGCGCTACTTTATAGATACTAAAGCGTAGCTTTATTCATAAACTTACGGAAACCACAGTACCTTGTTTGGTGCTGTGGTTTCTTTCGTTTTGCCACCGCTCGCGTTCGCCACCCAATCGGATTCCGTACGCCGCCCGATCAGATTCCGTTCGCCACCCAATCGGATTCCGAACGCCACCCGATTAGATTGCGTACGGTGAACGATGACTTGCATAGGCTTTCTACACCGTAAACTATGTACATAATACCCAACTACTTATAGCTTAAACGCGCACATACTATTGACATACATCAAAAAAGCTTCTGTTGCGATATTAAAAGCATAAGAAAGAGGCACTAAAATTTGGCAATGTGCCTCAAAATCAATACCTTTGCAACGTTTTTCATGGTATTAGATTTAAGGTTAACAAAGGTTGGGACTCGGCGGAGCCCCTTTTTTTTGTGCCCATAGGCTAAGTACGCAGCACTTTTTGATGACTTTATTTAGTGACTTTATTATTGCTATCCAGTAAACAAAAAAATAAACACGCTTATTTTGTATTGTCTTCAATTTGCACTAACTTTGTAATTTGAAAAAGAAAAGCAAAAAAACGAAGATATGAAGATTCTAACAGGAGCTCAAATCAGAGAGCTCGACAAATATACAATCGAACACGAACCCATAGCATCCATCGACCTCATGGAGCGCTCGGCAAGAGCCATCTGCAACGCCATCTGCGAGCAGTGGACACAGTCGACACCAATCGTAGTGTTCGCCGGTCCGGGCAACAACGGCGGCGACGCACTCGCCATGTCGCGTATGCTCGCAGAGAAAGGGTACGTGGTGGATGTGTTCCTCTTCAACATACACAACCACCTATCGGAGGAATGTGCCAAAAATCGCGACCGCATCATCGGCGAAGGCTTAGTGCGTAAGTTCACAGAGATAACTGCCAACTTCGAACCGCCACTACTTACCGAGAAGACGCTCGTCGTAGACGGAGTCTTCGGGTCGGGACTGAAGGAACCGCTGACGGGTGGCTTCGCCTCACTCGTAAAGTACATCAACCAGTCGCCCTCGCAGGTGGTGAGCATCGACATACCATCGGGACTGATGACGGAGAGCAACCGCCCGCAGGAGGAACCTGCCGTGGTGAAGGCAAACGTGACACTGACGCTGCACATCAAGAAGCTCGCCATGTTCTTCGCCGACTGCCAGCAGTACTTAGGCGAGGTGCGCACGCTCGACATACGCCTCTCGAAATACTTCATCGACACATTCCCCTCGCTATACGACACCATTGAGGCCTCGTACATCAAAGGTCTGATGCTGAAACGCGACGACTTCGCACACAAAGGCTCCATGGGCAACGCGCTGCTCATAGCCGGCAGTCGCGGCATGGCGGGCGCAGCAATACTCGCCTCGAAGGCGTGTATGCGTAGCGGCGCAGGAAAGGTGACTGCACTCACACCGCAGTGCAACCTTAACATCATGCAGATGGCTGTGCCGGAGGCGATATGCCTCGTCGACCGCGAGAACTACTACTCGGAGGCTATCGACACCGACTGCTATCAAGCCGTGGGCATCGGTCCGGGACTGGGCAAGGAGGAGAGCACAGCGCTCGCACTCATGTCGCAGCTGCAACAGACCAACTGCCCCATAGTGCTCGACGCCGACGCGCTGAACATGCTCGGCGCACACGGCTCGTGGGTGCAGCAGCTGCCTAACAACATGATTATGACACCACACCCACGCGAGTTCGACCGACTCGCTGGCAGACGCATCACCTCCGACTACGACCGCCTCACATTCGCACGCGACATGGCACGCGACCTCTGCGCCTATATCATACTGAAGGGTCACTACTCGGCACTCTGCCTGCCCGACGGAGGCGTGGTGTTCAACACCACCGGCAACTCCGGAATGGCAACAGCCGGCAGCGGCGACGTGCTCACCGGCATCATCACCGCACTGCTCGCACGTGGCTACTCGCGCAAGAACGCCTGCCTCATGGGCATGTATCTGCACGGAATGGCAGGCGACATCGCCGCAAAGCGCGTAGGCAAAGAGAGCCTGATAGCAAGCGACATCATCGACAGTCTGCCCGAAGCATTCAAGAACTTAGAGAAATAGAATATGAAACACATCCTTTCAACACTAATCCTCGCCGCACTCACCACCCTACCAGCGTTCGCAGGCGGCAAGAAGGAGGCTGACGGACTCGTCTACTACCTCCCGAAAACGGCAGTGCGTGTGCACGTGCTCGTAGAGAAAAGCATCACCACACCCGGACAGCTCAACGAGTACTCGGACCTTTACTTCAAGACCGCAGCACCGCAGGTGACAACAACCGACTACCGCATCGTTGGCGTAACGTTCAGCACAACAGCTATGCGCGACGAGAGTCAGCGCCACGTCATCGGCATCGACAAGAAGCACACAGTGCTGTCGGTAGACTGCGACGCAAATGGTGTGCTGCGCGCCATCAACACAAAGGCACCGGCAGCAAAGGAGGAGGAACCATTCCGCCCCGCACCAAAGGCGAAGCCGCTCAATCCGCGCGACTATATGAGCCAGGACATCCTCGCCGCAGCCAACCAGCCAAAGATGGCACAGCTCGTGGCACAGGAGATATACGACGTGCGCGACTCGCGCAACCTGCTCTCGCGTGGCGAAGCCGACTTCATGCCGAAGGATGGCGAGCAGCTCCGACTGATGTACGAGCAGCTGAACCGTCAGGAGCGCGCACTCATGCAGCTCTTCCAGGGCACCACAACGGTAGACACAACAGAGTATGTCGTAACGCTCGTACCCGAGAAGAAGGCACAGCGCGTCATGGCGTTCCGCTTCTCGAAGAAGTTCGGACTCTCTACCACCGACGACCTCTCTGGCGAGCCCTACTACGTGGATATAGCAGAGGAGAACGTAACGGCAGAACCGCCCGTCATGCACGAAATGGCTAAGAAACTGAAAGACGAACTGCAACTCGCAGTGTGTCTGCCCGGAAAGATACGTCTCACACTCTCGAACAACGACAAGAAGATAGCTCGCTACGAGATGTGGGCAGCACAGTTCGGAAAGATAGAAATGCTCAACGGAGCTCTCTTCGGCAAGAAACTAACATCGAAGATACTGCTCGACAGCGCAACGGGAGCAGTAACGGAGCTGACAACCGAACCGCTCGAATAGCACCGAAAGTCTACTATCACGACTATTAAACCATATAAATAAAAAGCAGCGAAGACACAAAAGTCTTCGCTGCTTTTATTTGTTCAAATCATTATTTCTTATTTCTGTTGGCACGCTGCTCGCGATACTTCGCCTTCTGACGTGCCGAACCACTACCATGGGCACCTGTGATGTATTTCTTCTTCTTTGCCTTGGTCTTTACTTTGCCGTCATCATCTTTTCTGCTCGACGCTCCACCACGGCCCCATGAAATGCCATTAGCAATGATTGCGTCAATATCGTCACCTTTGCTCATATCTTTCTTTATTAGTTATTCAAATCTTTTATATGGTGAAAACCTCAAGATATATCAACATCTCAACCTCTCACCACTTCAACCCATCAGATTAATGATGGAAGAGGCGCACACCGGTGAACGCCATTGTGATGCCATACTTGTCGCAGGTATCAATAACATTGTCGTCGCGAACCGATCCGCCTGCCTGTGCGATGTACTCTACACCGCTCTTGTGCGCACGCTCGATGTTGTCGCCGAACGGGAAGAACGCATCTGAGCCGAGTGCCACGCCGCGGTTCTCTGCTATCCATGCCTTCTTCTCCTCCATGGTGAGCACCTCGGGCTTCTCCTTGAAGAAGAGCTGCCATGTGCCGTCGCGCAGCACGTCGTCGTGGTCCTCAGAGATGTAAACGTCGATGGTGTTGTCGCGGTCGGCGCGACGGATGCCGTCAACGAACGGAAGGTTCATCACCTTCGGGTGCTGACGCAACCACCAGATGTCTGCCTTGTTGCCAGCGAGGCGTGTGCAGTGGATGCGGCTCTGCTGACCGGCGCCGATGCCGATAGCCTGACCGTCCTTCACGTAGCATACAGAGTTCGACTGTGTGTACTTCAGTGTGATGAGCGAGATGATGAGGTCGCGGATAGCTTCCTCGGTGAAATTCTTCGACTTTGTAGGTATGTTCTCGAACAGTGCCGGGTCGTCGAGGCGCACCTCGTTGCGTCCCTGTTCAAACGTCACGCCGAACACCTGCTTGCGCTCAATTGGAGCCGGCACGTAGTTCGGGTCAATCTTTATTACGTTATATGTGCCCTTGCGCTTCGCACGGAGGATTTCGAGAGCCTCGTCGGTGAAGTCGGGAGCAATCACACCGTCGCTCACCTCGCGCTTGATGAGTGTAGCGGTAGCGGCGTCGCAAGTGTCGCTGAGCGCCACGAAGTCGCCGTAAGAGCTCATGCGGTCGGCACCACGAGCACGGGCATACGCACATGCAATCGGAGAAAGCTCCATTTTCACGTCGTCAACGAAGTACACCTTCTTCAGAGTGTCGCTCAAAGGCAGACCAACAGCGGCTCCTGCAGGCGATACGTGCTTGAACGATGCTGCAGAGGGCAGACCGGTTGCAGCCTTCAGCTCCTTAACGAGCTGCCAAGAGTTGAACGCGTCGAGGAAGTTGATGTAGCCAGGACGAAAGATAAGTACATCGATGGGGAGTACGCCTTCTTCCATGAAAAATCATGAAGGCTTCTTGTACGGATTGCATCCGTACTTGAGTGCTAATTCTTTCATATAGTAATTATAAGAATGAGAAATCTTTCTAACTGCAAAATTACTACTTTTCGACTAAATTCTGCGCTTTTAACCACATTATTTTAAAAGCGAAGGGAAATCAAAGGGGGCGCAGGTATCC
>ERZ1023666.367-NODE-367-length-19666-cov-64.685840_pt1 | contig 19666 bp, 17 predicted proteins | sample MGYA00380341_ERZ1023666 | MGnify/ENA primary metagenome ERZ1023666 (study PRJEB33179, sample SAMN07448983) | human gut metagenome | biome: Human-gut; feature: Human associated habitat; material: Faeces | host: Homo sapiens | place: India: Bhopal | collected...
CATCAATAAATACTTAGTATATAATGGAACAGAAAAAATATAAACAGATCAACACCAAGACGCCTGAGATTCAAGAAATGATTCTCAGCTATCAGATAGGAGGCGTAGCATACGAACTATCACAGCGCCTGGAGATTTCGCCTGCCCTGGCTCTCGATCTCTTCTATCGCAGCAAGACCTGTGCCCAACTCCACGATAAGCGCATCGGCTTGTATCTTATGAGCAATGGCTACATCGCCGATGATTTCATTTACGAGAAACAGAGAGGGTACTAAGCAGTAGTTTTATACCAAAGCCATCTGAGCCACCAGACCGACCAGAGCTTCCTTACCCACACGCTCTGAAAGGGCAGAAGCTCCTATCCCAGGGTAACACCCTGAGTATAAGCGCAGTCTGCCTTGCGCCCTGCAAGGGCAAAAGCATGATGGCACAGCTCTAAAAACAAACTATTCTTTTCTATATCCCATCAGCTTTTCTGCCGTCGTAAACAACGGTTCACCAGGAACATAACTATCAAACTCCTTCAGATGCGCAGCCTTTAAATCAAGAAACAGCCTTCTGATATCAATCTTTCCGATATTCACCTCCTCGTCAAAACGATAGAAGAAGTAATTACGTTTCGTCTCACTATCCATCCCTTCGGCAGCCTCCATCGGATACCAACTCTTGCGCATTCTCTCCTCAGTCACCTTGCTCGCAGTATCCTTTACGTGGAATACACGATATTCAGCAGTTTTCTCCACTCCATCAGTATAGAGTATCACAAAATGCACATTCTTCTTTTCATAGAAATATGCAGTATGAGCACCATCACGAGCCTCATCTTCCTTAAGTTTCAAACGCACATTATAAACCAGACTTCCCTTGTCATTATTGCCAAGAATCCACCGCAGGTGTTCTTCCGACTTGTAATAACCCACCAGGATACCACGGTTCAAATCACGCTCCAGATAATGCACAGTAAGCCATGGAGGTGAAGCCAATGGCAATCCAAGCTCATGTTCCAGTGCCGGCCTCAACACTTTTTCTGGGTCCTTACCCATATTACACTCATCAATGATGAAGTCTTCCTTCAGTGCATTAAACTGATCCTCGGTTTCTTTCCATTTATCTAGAGGACGGGCATACGCAAAGTAAACTTCCCTGTCATCACCATAAGGCTTAAACACCCTACCATTCAACTCATAGAAATGTTTCTGCATATACAGCTCACCATCTACACCAAGCTTCGCTCTCATGGCATAGATGCGATAATTTTTCTGAATCACCTCCCTTATCTCGTTACGGAAGATGTCTCTCACCTTTCTCTTCCACTGCGTCTTTTCGTTGGCCTTGTTTCGGGCATAAAGGAAAAGCACATACAGAAAGTTAACATCATATTGCGACAGGAAGAGCGTATCACGGTCAAAGAGCCTGTCCGGGAACTGATACGATACCGTGGTGCAATGCTCACCCTTACCATTACAATGCTTGCGGATATTCTTCTCGCCTGCATTATATCGGTGGTCATCATACACAAAACCACTGATAAAGAAGTTAGGTATCACATCATAACCCTCGGTAGCTTCAGCATCCTGCAGATGGATATCTTTATACTTCTCCTTGTCTTTCGTCCTGTTTTTCCTATCTTCAACATCAAAGGCCGTATCATTCGAGAGGAACAGGTTGATGTTCCACTGTATCACGTTTCTAGCATAAGTATATTGCTTATAGATAGATTCCGATGTCAATGGGTGCCCATTCTTATAGTACTTGCTGTCACCGATGTAATATACCTCACGGCTAGCCTGTGCGTCATTAGATGTCAAAGCCAAATCCGTATAAAGATGATCCACCCGCTTTCCATCTTTCTGGTCTGCAAGTCCCTTTGGTATATCCTTATGCGGCGTACCAATCAAATCATCTATCATAGCCTCGAAAATGATATTGAAATTCTTGGCAAGAATATATTCCTGGGCATGCGCATTGATAGCTATACGATAAGAGTTCTCGAAGAAGGCATAGCACATATCCCAAAGTTGCAGCGCCTTGTCAGAGAAATACTTATACTTTATCTGCATGAGCCTCATCTTACCCATACCCTTCAGATATTCCTTGAATTGCTTACCGGTAATCAATTCATACTGAATATTGATAGGTGTCTGAAATCCATACTCGTCGTTCAGATAGTTCAGAATACTATAGTAGATAACAAACAGCTCCTCCTCATAGTTCACGATACGTTTCTTGTTGACAAGTTTCAGATATACAGGCGCCCCATTCTCCTGCATAAAGGCAGAAGAATGACTGATGGTCTTCGTCCAGTTAATCTTATTATTACCCCGATGCAGGTTCTTGACGGTGAAAAGCACGAAGTTACGATTCTCCTGATTAAACCTGATCAGCGAAAGAACGATGTCGAGATAAGTATTCGTATGCTGTCGCTTACCTTTTCCTGTTCGGGTAATGTGCTTATACAGGATGGCCTTGCTGTTAGGGTTTGCCTTGTAGAATACACTCAGCGCACGATATACCCAAACAGAGAATTCGTAGATAAACTTACGGTATTCACGGCTCAGTTTTTTCTGCTTTTCAGGAGTCATTACCTGCTCTGGGCTTACAGTTTCTCCATTTTCCAAAGTCACCCCAGCCAGCACTTCCTGTTTCTTTTGAGGATCATCTCTCAAGAGCACCTTTGGCAGAATAAAGACACAATCTCTGAGCTGTGGATTATAGAAATAACCCACATACTGCACGCTCACCTTCTTATCCACATCCTGTAGCACATAGATGTCCTTCAGGATTTTCTCTACTGTAGAGCTTTCATACTGATGTTCCTCAAATAGAATATACATTATTCGTTCTCCGTATTATTATTTTGCCAATCCATTATTTTCCGCAGGAAGTCAACCAGTCTCACAGTATTGACCAGTTCTCCTTCCTCATCATAGAAATCAGAGAAAGCAAGGTCTTTATCCATTTTCTTGCCTTCCTTTTCCTCCTGATAGGTGAAGAGCGAAGCATCTTCGAAGCCATAGTCTTTAAATACATCGTTCCAGAGATAGAATATCACTTTACCCACCAGCGTATCAGCCGTAATGATGGTAGGTTTCTCGTCTGTCTCGTTAGCCTTCTTAGATGGCTTGCAGAAGAAATAGCCCAGCTGCTTATCGGCACTGGAGGTCATGGAAGCGATGATTATATTTACCTTCTGGATAAATTTCCACCAAGAGAGCTTCGTGCTCTCACCTATTATCTTCACAGGTTCTCCATTCGCACCCTCTATCTGGATATTCCAATCTAACTTCTTGCCTTCCTTATCCTTACCAGGCTTAATCTTGATATACTTCCAGTCCCAGCGGCGCTTGAAGGCAGAATCAATAGGGAAAAGACTCTGGTCGCTGGTGTTCATGGTGGCCCAGATATAAAAATTGTTAGGCAATGCGAGCACAGTTCCGTTCTTAATATCCTCTGCAATATTTCCATCATAATCATCGTATATCGCATTCAAAGAGTCTGGAAAAATAGTTTTTTCAAACTCTTTGCTTAGATATTTCTGGATATCCGTATCTGCAAAAATTGGGAACGTAGAGTAACCATCATCATTTCTATCCAACAACTGAAAAAGATCGCCAAAAATCTGAGCACAGTTACCACGGTTTATCTCTTCTATAATAAGAAACTGAGCCTTAGCTTTTTCACCTTCAGCACTGCAATAGGATTTCCATGCTTTAACATAGGCTTTCAAGAAAGACTGAGCCACAAAAGCATATTCTATTCGCTTTTTGCCGCCTCCATTATCTTGTCCTGCATCACCTCCCTCATTACTCATAGTTGGCTTATAGCATCCAACAAATGTAGAGTAATCACTATCAGGATGGAATGTTGTTCGAATCTTGCTCTGATTCTTTGTTGCGCGTTTAATCCCAAACGATTTACCTGTTCCAGGAGCACCGTAGAAGACTTGCTGGAGAGGGAAATCAGAACAACCACCAACATGAGAAGCTACACGATTTTTAAAGGGAGTTACACTTAATTCAAATTCGCTACCATCATTTTTCAATGGAACAAATATCAAATAAACCTTTCCTACCTGTTCTTGAGTAAACCGCATTTTCTCTATGAAATAATCTTTTAATGGGAACTTCCCCTGATTATTCGCATATTCTTTACAATCAATTCCTTCACGATCTCCACCCCTTTGCGAGCCTCTAACTTTTAAAGTAGTTGTTATCTCGTCAGAACCTATATGAATCTTTATTTCATGAACTGTATTAGCCTCCCAATTAAAGGCTTCAAAGAAAGCTTTGCCAAACTCTACTTGTTTACCACCATTAGGATTTATATCGTTTTTTCGAAGTGCCTGTATAAAAATCATAATTTATCAATATATTTACCCCATTGATCTGCAACAGCTTCTGCAAAACCTGGGAATGTTTTACTTCTTAACCTACGTCTTTCCTCCGTACTAATTTTGGTATTGAAGGAATCCGAGTACCATTTGGGGAGCGAACGCCCACTTGATAAAACAACTCTAGGTCCTTCATCAACCATTTTGGTTGGAGTCAATAAAGGAAGATTGTGTAACCACAAACAAGTTTTCTTTGAAGCAGAATCACCAAACCAAAACGGTTGAACAATTTGATCAGGTTTGCGATAAACCGTATTCATGCAACCAACAGGATTCTCTATTGCCCAACATTTAACTTTTGTTCGAGTAAACTCCAAAAAGAACTTTTCTGCCTCTTCCTTCATTTTTCTACGTCCTATATGATGTGGATGTTCACGTCTCTGTTCTATAGGAAGATTTGCATCATCAGGATGATAAAGCCACCTAGCTCCACTTACAGAAAGATAAGTACATGGTGGATGAGCTATCAGCAAATCCCACTCTTCTCCTTCAGGTAAATAATACTCATCTCCAGACTCAAGATGCCCCCCATGATTGGGAATCACCTGCAAAACATCCTGATTAAAATGCCATTCCGGATGCCCACCACTGCATTTTAGAATATCACAACTAAACGCATTATATCCCCTCTTGCGAAATGCCATGCATATTGCTTGGCTTTCTTCACATGCAATCAATATATTTGCCATCTTTATTAAATATTATAAATATTGCCTCTGCTATGGCCTTTGCAAAATTAACAGGAACTGCATTTCCTATCATTTTATAGCAGTAAGCACGATTACCAATAAATACATAGTCTTTAGGGAAGGACATCAAAAGTGCAGCCTCCCTTATTGTTATAAACCTAGCTTGTTTTATATCAGGATGGATAAACATATACCCATCTTTTTGCAAATGAGCAACAACAGTTGGAGATGGTTTATCCCATTCTAGATTTCTATATTTTCTATATAGCGTATCTTTTCCTGTTATTTTTTTATAAAATGCTATCGCTTCCTTTTGGGAGCATTTATTCATTTCTGCACCTATCCATTCTCTTATCATAGATATATCACGAGCACTGCAATGCCTAGGCATATGAAACGGATCGGACTCATCAACAGCTTTATGAGACACATTCTTCCCTTTAACTTTTTCTACGTGCTCTAAAGGGTATATCGGTGGCAAATCAGCTATCGCATCTCTAACTGTCAGATGTTCATTGCATTTTAAACTTTCTAATTGTTTATAAAATTCTGCTAGAGTTGTTTTTTGATCCTTTCTCAGCCCAAAGAGTATGACTCGTTCTCGTTTTTGAGGAACAGCGAAATCATTTGCGTCATAAACAGATTTTTTTAAATCATTTGGCTCTAAAACAGTATACCCAATTTCACTAAATGCTTTATAAATTCTTTCTACGACAAGTTCTCCACCTGGCTTTGCACTAAGCATTCCTGTAACATTCTCAAAAATAAATGCCTTCGGTTTAAAAGCATCTACAACCTTAACAAAACTTTCAAACAGATAATTTCTATAATCATCTTTCATTGAGTTTTTGTCCGTCGCTCTTCCATGTATAGAATATGCCTGACAAGGTGGCCCCCCTATAATCAAATCTACACAGTTATCTCCTATAATATACCTTAATCCTCTTTGGGCTGCTGGAGAATTATTTGTCTTATATTGTTTTAAAGATTCTTCAGACCAATTGCCATTTATCAGCTCCTCTGTTTTTTGAATATCAAACAAAACAACTTTCTCTTTAGCTTCATCTTCTGTTTCATTCCACTTTTGCACAAGTCTATGTCTTAGGGTCTGTACCATTGGAAGTTCCCATTCAACATGAGCTAAACTCCTAAAATGCCCAGACTCCATGAAACCTTCTGAAAGACCTCCACAACCAGCGAATAAATCTATAAAAGTATATTTTCTATTAGCCATTGTTCTTTTTTAGATTATTTTAATCATTCCCCTCCTTTTTTGCACAGAATATCCCTATCGACTTCCTGTATGAAGTCGACAAACGAGATGCCTAGTACCTGGCAAATATGATGAAGCTCTATAATATCAAGACGGCGATCACAAGTTTCAATCCGGCTAACGAAAGTTTGGTTAACTTTCAGCAATTCAGCTAGTTGAACCTGCGTAATTCCCAATCTCTCACGCTTACCGCGCAAGCGTCCTATGACTTGATGATATAAATGTGAATGTATGCTCTTGTCCATTTTCTCTTAATTTTTGGGCACAAATATATATTCTTTTTTCGAATATACAAAAAGTGAATATATCATATTAAAACACCTTATAACCTATCCATTTATCATATTAGAATAGGACTCAGGAAAAGGGGTAAATCCTGCAATGTATTCTTCCAAGGAATGGCAGAAGTATAGGAATACTGCTTTTTGTAAGAACGTGGAAAAGGAAGGCATTAGATTATTATAAGCAAGAAAAGGCCATAGATTACTGATAAACAAGCAGTTCTAGTAACGCAGCAAAACACTGCATCACTAGAACTGCTTGTTTGTGCTATACAGCTTGGCTATCCAAAGCTATAGGAAATGCTAATGCGTGTGGTAAGGAGTAAAAATAAAACTGTCACAACTGTAATGTAACGCTTTTAGTGCGAATAACATCACATCAAACATACCAGCATCACACCAAGTGCTTAGACGGAATTACAAACCATCGTCACTTAAACACATTATATCTATGAATGATTATGGTTTAATATGCATCTCATTGAAATGAAAATTAACAGGGCTAGTAAAATTTGTACCCTTAATCTTTTCCAAAAACTTTTTATACTCATCAAGCTTAGCAGATTGAATACTTAAACTGTTTACATCTTTATAGTATTCATCCCAACTTTCCCATATTTGCAGAACAATACCATTTATACGATATTTTCGACTAGTATTTGGTAGACTACAAGAAATCGTATTCTCAACGAATTCTGTTATGTGATTTATCGCATAATCTTTCATCGCTTTGCGTGATACTTCCGTATGCTCCATCTTTTCAGGATGTCTATCTCCATTACTATCTGCAATCCAAACATCATGCGAGGTATCTCGCCAACAATTCAGCACATCGCTTATCGGATGATCAGCTTCTATATATTGCAAAAACAAATCTTGCTGAATCTTAATAACCTCATCTTCAGACAAAATAAAATCTTCTTCAAAAGAACCATTATAAAATAGTTTACACAAAAAAACTAACATAAAACTATTGATACCATTTTCATATAAGCAGTTCAAGAATTCTTCTTTATCTTCTGCAAGGTAGTCACGTGATTCATCATTCATCTCCTTCAACATTTTTATTCGTTCTACAATCACCCGAAAATCTGGCACATACTTATGCCCTATAGAGCCCATATAAAACAACATATGAAGTTGTTTATAAGTATCAGCTTTATTTGCAACTTTTCTCTTTTCAACTTTATCCACCAAAGAATAAGATTTGTTTACCATCCATTCCTTTAACGTTGATTTTACTTCATCAAAAGGAGATAGCCATATCTTGTCAAACTCTACATCAGAAACTTCTGAATCCAATATAGAAGAATACAAATACCTTTGAGTATATTCAGGAACATCAATACCCTTACTACTGTATGTTCTATATTCACCCCAAAGAGCATCTAACAACTTTTTCAAACTGTCAATCTTAGCTTTAGGCACAGATAATGCTTCACTATTTGCCTCTATGTATTCTAAGATATTAAAACCCTTAAAGGGATACATTTTAGCAAGGATACCTTCCTTTTCTTCAGGACCATTTTCCCCATTAAAATAAACATATTTACCACTATTATTAAGCAACAAAATATCATCTTTTCTATCAACAATAAGTTCAAGAACAAAAGGATACTGTTGTCTTAAAATTTCCAATATAATATAATCACAGATATCAATTTCCCCATGAAGTTTTCTAGGATGCAAACGTAAAGCGTTTGCAAGACGCTTTATATCCCTTAAAGATCCTATATAACTAAACACATCAATTGAGGTAAACAATTCTCTATTAAGAAGTTTATCTACCTGTTCCATTTCTTCTGAATTCAAAAAAACAGATAATTTTTCCCGCAGAACAGCTTTCAAGACATTGTTTTTGATTACAGGAAGGAAAAACTCTTCTTGTAATATCTTTTGAGAATAGCTTAGGCTATGGGATGGAAAGATACTATTAAGAGTATCCACTACATACTTTTTATCATAAGCCATAACAAAATACATAGAAGGCAAGTTCGATGTATTTCGTACTAATCTAAACAACTCCTCTATTTCATTTGCCCCCAAACGGTCAATATCATCAATAAAGACAACAATTTTCCTCTGTATATTGCTAATTTTCTTCTTCAAATCCTCATACTGTTCTTCAACTGTTTGAGGAACCAAACACCCCAATATACTTCCAAGAAATTTCATCGTAGAATTCTCAATACTAGACACAGTACGAGCATATCGAATAATATCACGAGAAAAAATTGTGCTATATGGTGCTAGAGCCTTACTCAACTCTTCAAAGAACAAATATGTTAAATTAGACGACTTTCCATATTTCCAAGGATGGAATGATATGGTAACTACATCATCAGCATTTTTTGCATCTATATGCTCTTTCATCATATACAAAAAAGAAGTCTTTCCGTTTCCCCAAGGTGCAACAATGCCAAAAGTAAAGGCATTATTTTCTGTTTTTGTTGCCAACAGTTTTTCAGCAGCATCATAGGCATCTATTTTTCGATTCAACAAATCATCCTTACTACATGTTATTGGCTCATCAATAAAAAATCCATCAGAAGAACTGCCACTTTTTTTAGGAGCATAACGAAATAACCTCAAAGCGATATATCCTCCCACTAGAAGTAGTAGAATAATATCGACATAACTAAAAGAATATATATATAATGAATAAGCAGAATCAGTACATAGACGATATTTTCCCCAAAGATATAAGATAAAAATACTGAAGCCAATAGTTTTATTACTGACAAGTACTCTTCTCTTATACTTTCTACAACCATCATAAAGAATCCATGTAAGTAACAGAACAAACACTATTGATGACATCACACTTACAGTAAAGTATTTCAATATTAGCAACAAATATACATTACACAAAGAATCAAATAATTCTTCAAAGCAAAAATAAATACCAACAAAACAAATCAGCAATTTATTATCAGATAAAAATATATCCAAGCCTTTATTTTCTATGAAATGCATACATTTATTCCATACTCGATTAATTAATTTATTTCCCATTTTCATTATACGTTAAAATGTTATTATACAAAATACTATTAGAAAGACTACGCAACTATTTTAACAAATTGCTAATCATCAAAATAGCAATTGGACGAAAACATCGTTTTCGCTCAGCAACAAATCGATTGAAGAAAAACTTTCCTTCATCAATACACACGATATGAGTATTTGACATATAATTCATAATCCTATATACTTTTCTGCAAAAGTAATAAAAAAAATTGGAACCCAATACATCTTCCGCCTTTTTATTTTCCTCACAAAAAAACAAAAGGCATTTAATCATAAGAATCATAGGTATTTCTCCCTTACAATACAGAAAGTTACGTTAATATTTGGCTCTATAAATATTTTGCTATATCTTTGCATCACCATTGATTTCATTAACATGCAGAAAGAACAAGATCATACTTTGGCTGCTATCCGTGAATGCCTGGCTAAGAACATGCCGGCTAACGGGAAGGCGATACTTTTCGGCTCACAAGCTAGAGGTACCGCCAGGGAGGATAGTGATTGGGATATCCTAATCATCTTGGATAAAGAGGAGCTTCTTCCTGCTGATTACGACAACATAACCTACCCTCTCACCATGCTAGGTTGGGATTTAGGAAAAGAGAGCAATCCTGTGATGTATTCTGCCAAGGAATGGCAAAAGTATAGGAATACTGCTTTTTGTAAGAACGTGAAAAAGGAAGGCATTAGATTATTATAGACAAGAAAAGCTATATACTACTGAATATCAACAAGTTCTAGCAACACTGTATTTCACGGTGTTGCTAGAAATGCTTGATTGTACTTGTCACGATTGGCTGTGGCTTGAGAATAATGATAGCAGCGAAAAACAAAAAAAGTCAGGTCTAGCGACGCTGCGAAACGCAGCATTGCTAAACCTAACTCTTAAGCTTTCTTTCATTACTTTTCCTTAACTCACATGTTGCTCATTACTCCGAGCGATGTACCAATGGCTGTAGTCATACAACAGTTACTTACCTGCGTTCTTACCATTTCGTGGAGTGCACTTTACTTTACGATACTTAATGTTCCCTGTCCGTTTTTTAGTGATTAGTGAGTAGTGAGTAGTGTGTAGTGAGTAGCGAAGGAATGGTAAGTAACTCTTGGCTTTCTAAAAAATCAGAGGGGGACGATTTCTCTGAATGACGGTGCAAAGGTACTACTTTTCTCGGATACCACCAAAAAACACCCTGCACAGTTCTGTTAAACGGAATTAACATTTGTGACGGATTCAGTTAAAAATAAAAACTCATAGATCTTTGGGTGAGAAAACTATGAGTTGATATCAGGAACTCTATGAGATGATACCAGGAACTCTATGAGATGATATCTGGAACTCTATGAGATGATATCAAGAAAAGCTTAGTACGGTTTTACTCTCATTTAGCTCAAAAACGTTACAGTTACAGTTGTGACAGTTTTTTTCCGAAGGGGGTACCCCGTTTTTTGCAAGTTTCAATCTGTAAGTAGTATATAATAACTTATATATATTAATATATATAAGTTCCTTCTATACAACGAAAGAAAGAGGGGTGCGAGAAAAACTGTCACAACCGTAACGTAACGCTTTTGCCTCACCAAGCGTTCATCAAGAAACCGCACAGAGGGCTACAGAATGTCTATTTATTTCACACAAAGATAGTCGTACAACTAAGTGGTATACAGTCGTACAACCAAAAGGTATACAGTCGTACAATTAAAAGATGTATAGTCGTACAACTAAAGGGTATACACTCATACGACTAAAGGGTATATGGTCGTACGACTAAGAGGTGTATACTCGTACGACAATTCAGGTTGTAGTTGTACGCTTTAAAGGTGTTGCCACTAGGCTCAGCAGACGTGCTGACTGCAGTCAGCAGACCTGCCGACTAGGCTCAGCAGGTCTGCTGAGCCTAGTCGCAACAGTCAAGAAGATACCTTCTCGAACCCCGAAAGATACCTACTCGACCCCGAAAGAGGCGTACTTACCCCCTGAAAGATATATTCTTGAACCCAAGAAGAAACATCCTTTTAATTAATATCCATAATCGTGGAATAAATACCACTCAATTTTACATGTCCTCCATCGACAACCCCTGGTATCCGATATTGAATTTCTTGAATTTTCCTGTTGCCTGAAAGAAATGTTCGGCTTTATCTTTTAAAATGCCGAGATTTATATCTTTGGCTTGGCGTTTCACCTCATAGAAAATGACTTTTTGTTCCAGTTCATCGGCAGCGATAATATCGATTTCATTCTCTCCCTTTCTGTCCCACCAGGAAGCAATCTGGGTATATTCTTCGCTTTCTATCATCTTTGCTATAAAATATCTTTCCAGAACCTTGCCGGTGTATGTGGTGTAGCTCTTGTCCATGACCATCTTTAGTTTCTTGTTGGCGCCAACCTCTACCATGTATCCATATTTGTAGATATAACGAAACCAGACACGAAGGAAGTTGTCTTCTATCTGATAACGAATGTTGCGATTGGTCTTTTGAAACATCGGTGTATAACGGGAAATCAAGCAATAGTCATTCTCCAGTTTAGTGAGATAGCCCGAGAGTTCTATTTTCATGATGCTTTCTATTTCACCACGGGTTGTGTAGCCTGATGCGATAAGTTGCAATATTTCGAAATAACGGGCATAGTCTTTGCCAAATTCTTCTATCAGCATATTTTTCCCTTCATATATGAAATAAGAGTTTTTTGCAACAAACTTCTCTGTCATCTGTTCCTTGGTCGTGGCTCCTGCATCCATCATCATTTCTACATATTCAGCTACTCCACCTGTATAACTGTAGAGAGCCAGTAGGTCATCGTTGGTATAGGCGGAATTATATGTAGAAAGAATTTCCTTGACAACAGAAGGAGGAAATGGAGTGACTTTTATTTCTCCAGTCTGCCTACCATAAAGTGGTTGCTTGTTGTTTTTAAAGATGATGTTCATGAGTGAATAAACAGAACCGCAAACTACGAGATTAATATGAGCTTCCTGTTTGTTTAGGTCCCATATCTTTTGCATATCTGAAAAGATAGATGGATTAACCCGCTTGAAATCTTGAAATTCGTCAATGACGAGAGTGATAGGGCGAATCTTGGATAGTTGAAGCAGATATTTAAAGATATCTGCAAAGCGTGTTACTTCGCCGAGAATAGGAAGCTGAAGTTTGCTCGTCATCTCTTCGATAAAATCTCTGCAGAGTTCAGCTTCTGATTTTCTTGCAACAAAGAAATACAACATATCCTGAACATCCTCGTATGCTTTTATCAATAAGGATGTCTTTCCGCTACGTCGGCGTCCTGTTACGATTGTAAAACGAGCCGTTTGCAAAGATAGATTTCTTATCTCTTGCAATTCTTTTATTTCGTTTTGTCTTCCGAAGAACTTCATATTTTTATAATTTTATAGTTTCTTTTTAAATGTTATTTTCGAAACCGCCGTTTCCGAAATGACGGTTTCGAATGCAAAGTTAATAAAAAAAACTTGTATATCAGCTAGTTTGCTTACTAATTTAAGATTTTTTATTTGTTTATATATTGTTGATTTTCCGAAACAGAGGTTCCGAACATAACGCTTTATCAAGAAAAAAACAACTCATAATTGGTGCTTCTGCCACCCTCTCCTGTGGGTCTCAATATGCCCTTGGTTATCAAATCCTTGATGTCACGATTGACCGTGTCCTGAGAACAATGATTTATCATATACCATTTGGAGGAATTCAACTTGCCTTCAAAACCATCAAAAAGCATGTTGAGAACCTTACGCTGACGCTCGTTGATGGAAACCGTGCGATGCGCATCCCAAAACCTGGACTTGCGCAATACTCCTTCTGTTTTCGCAAAAGCAGCTTCCAGCGCTAACTTCAATGTCTGCAAAAACCACAGAATCCAAGGCGTCACATCAAGACCACCCTTCTGAGCCTGCTCCAGATATTGATAATAATCTTCACGATGATTCAGAATCTCAGAAGAAAGACTATAGTAACGCTGATTTTGTACCTCTCATCATTGTAGTCTTTTTAATCATGATTTCAAATTCTCCCTGCAAAAATACACATTTTTATCGAATACTGCAAGTTTTGCGGAGATTATTTGCCTTATTCTCCGCAAATTTGCGGAGAATAGCCATAAAAAGGATAGGAAAAGGCATCATGCAAGAACTCCTGATGCATTCCGCTAAGCACCCGAAATACAATATAATTATCTCACATCACCAACAATTTTCAGAAGATTATTTGGAGTTCTCATAAAAAAGCTGTAACTTTGCCGATTCAAAGACGAAAGAGAAATCATAATCATATAATAATAATCGGTAATAGTAAAAAAATAAACAACCAAGTAATGAAGACTCATACGACATCAATTACAAGCCACAATAAACATCACTACAGGGAACTGCTTTCCATCGGTATTCCTATCATCATCGGACAGCTGGGTACCATCATCCTGGGATTCGCCGACACGCTGATGATAGGTCATCACAGTACGCCCGAACTGGCGGCAGCCGGACTGGTGAACAATATCTTCGGTCTCGTATTCGTATCCTACATGGGATTCACCTACGGACTCACCCCTATCATCGGCAGGCTTTACGGAGAAGAACGCACAGACTGCATCGGACAGAAGGTGCGCAATTCCTTCTTTGCCAACATGATTACGGGCATTCTCTTCACCCTGGTTCTCATCCTGCTCTATTTCAACCTGGGGCGCATCGGACAGCCGGAGGAACTGCTCACACTCATCCGCCCCTACTTCCTGGTGAACCTGGCATCGGTGCTCTTCATGGGCATCTTCTTCACGATGAAGCAATTCCTGGATGGTATCGGACAGACCAAGGTGGCGATGTGGGCGATGATAGGCGGAAACGTGGTCAACATCCTGGGCAACTGGGTTTTGATTTACGGTGTTGCGGGATTCCCGGAGCTGGGTTTGCTCGGAGCGGGCATCTCTACCCTGGTAAGCCGCATCCTCATGGCGACGGCTATGGTGGGCATGGTGATGGTGTGCAGGAAATTTGCTGATTACAGGCACAATATCATTCATAGTGAAATCAACAAGGTGGATTTCAAGGAGATGAACCGGTTGGGATGGCCTGTGGCATTGCAATTGGGTATGGAATCGGCTGCCTTTACGCTGAGTTGCGTGATGGTGGGCTGGCTGGGCACTATTCCGCTGGCGGCTCACCAGGTGATGATTACCATTTCGCAGCTGTTCTATCTCGTGCTTTCGGGTATGGCGGCAGCGATGGCTATCCGCGTGAGCCACTTTATGGGACAGAAGGACTATGCTGCGGTGCGCCGCAATGCCTACGACGGTTTCCGATTGAACCTGCTGTTCTCGCTGTGCATGGGTTTGCCGGTGCTTCTGCTCCGCCACCAGATAGGCGGTTGGTTTAACGACAATGCTGAGGTTCAGGCTTATGTGGCGGTATTGATTATCCTGATGATGGTGTATCAGTTTGGCGACGGCCTGCAGTATACCTTTGCCAATGCGCTGCGAGGCATCGCCTGCGTAAAACCGATGGTGCTCTATGCCTTCATCGCCTACTTCGTCATTTCATTGCCTTTGGGCTATACCCTCGGTTTTCCATGCGGCATGGGCTTGCTGGGCATCTGGATAGCCTTCCCGTTTGGTTTGACCATAGCGGGCGAAATGTATCGAAGAAGATTTGAGAAAGAATTGAAAAAGATAGAAAAGGAATAAAGAATTAGGCACGGATTTATAGACTGAGGGAAAAGAATTAGGCACGGATTACACGGATTACACAGATTTATAGAGACATGCTCAAAACGAGAGATAACTCAAAAAGAGTTATAATCTCGAAAAAATCCGTGTAATCCGTGTAATCCGTGCCTAAAAAATCTGACGGGATTTACTCAGCAACCTGCTCAGCACGATCATCTACGTTCTCACCCTCTGTTGGAGCGAGAGTAGCCTTGAAATCGGTGATGCCGTACTTGGCAAGAATGTTGTACCACTGGAGGAGCTTCTTGATATCGCTGTCGTGTACACGGTCGCGGTCGTAGTTAGGAAGAACCTCAGCGAAGTAATCGTGGAGCTCAGCAGCTGGAGCCTTCTTGTAGTTGAAGGTGCTAGGCTTGCCCTCTTCCTTCTTGCTTACGCTGTCGAGAACCTCCCACAATGGAACCTCGTCAGCATCAGTATACATAGCGATGTCGCCAAGACTTGTAACACGGTCTGTTGCGAAAGCTGGCACACGCTTGTGAGTCTCGTCGAGAGTCTCAACGATAAGAGTTCTGTTACCTCTTGAAACCAGTTTATAAAGGCCTGGCTTGCCTGCAATTGAAAGGATTGTTTCCATTTTCTTATTTTTCTATTTTTTATATGATTTCTTTTATTTCAAATGAATTTCCAGATGATTCAGCAGATTCACTACCTGCTCTTCCACATCCCTCACCCCATCATTCACGATTTCAAAATCAGAACGGGCTTTGAGTTCTTCCTGCGGCATCACGGCATCTATCCATTGCTGCGCCTTCTGCTGCGAGATATGATCACGCTGCATGATGCGTTCGATACGCACTGGGATGGGAGCTGTGACACAGACCACGAAATCGAAGTGGGTGCGACGATAGAAACCGCTATCAAAGAGGATGGCACTCTCCAACCAGCTGCAATCGCTTTTTTCGAAATCGCGTGCCACGGCTGGATGCACCACATCATTCACTGCCTGCTTGTTTGCCTCGCCGGTGAGGATAAACTGGGCAAGCACGGGCTTCTGCAAGATGCCATCGGCACTATACACCTCCTCGCCCACCAACTTCTTCAAGTCGGTCTGCAAGTCAGCATCCTGCCTCATCAACCGCTTAGCCCCGGCATCGCAGTCGTAAACCCTGATGCCGTGCTTCTCCAAGATTCTGCACACATAGCTCTTTCCGCTACCTATGCCCCCCGTTATAGCTATCTTCATCATAGTAGAAAAACTATCAACTATAAACTATCAATTATAAACTATCAACTATAAACCATCATTGCTGTTCCAGCAGATAATCCACCCTATCTATTTCGAGCGATGCCTTGCTCACGGAGCGTGGCACACTGCGAAGCTGCAAAGTGCATTTATCCGACGGATTGGCTGCTAACTCTTCGTAATCTACCACCACCTTAAACAGGTTTGGCTTGATGGTACGGAAGAGACTGGCTCCGATGGTAAACCTCACTGTCACCTTGGAAGGGAAGGTTCTGAGCACCATGCCCGGAGGCATATTGATGGCAGTAATCGGCACTTCGATAGCTTCTTCGGTCAGCACATCAGGATATACCGACAATCTAACCGTAGACGGAACGATTTTAACGCCACGAATCTTCCTGATCTTCACCGCCTGGCGGATGGTATCCTGAAGATTGCGGTAATTGAAAGGTTCTATCTCTACCGTCTGAAGTTTGTCAAGCTGCTGCTTGTTGGCATACACGGTGACTATAGACGGATAGAATTCCGTATGAGCCAGATAATAACTCTTGCTGGTCGTAATCTTACCCCTGAACACCACCGGCACCTTCTTGGAAGTTCCATAGGTGAAATAGAAGTCGAATGCACCCGGTTTTACCTGCAGCAGTTTACTGGAACCATACATCTGCGAGAGCACCTGTTTCTGCACATCCGTCAGCGGTATCACTCCCTTGCCTTCATCCTCATCAGCATAGTTGCTGAATCGGAAGACGAGAGGACGGAAATCGTAGGTAACGAGCGTGAATCCCTTATCCCTCACCGTAACGCGCACGGTATCAGGCAGTTCACCCGTTATCACGGCATTTCCAGGCACGCCGGTCAAGCGCATAGGAATCTTGAATTCTCTCTCCATGGTCTCATTGAGCGTCATCAACAACCAGAAGGCGCCGCTGAGAGCGAGAAAGAACAAAAAAATCAGAAACTCCTTATTCAGGCCACTGAACAGGAAGTTTCTGACAGCTTTCAATATGTTCCGAACACTACGCATGAGAGTTCCTAGTGAATCCTATTTATGCGTTAGGAGTCTGGCTGGCAGCATCGGCAAATACATAGCCCTTGGCTACAGTGATGACCACGCCACGTGCAATCTCCACATCAACAGTGTTCTGCTCAAGGTTTACATGCTTTACGGTGCCATAAACACCGCCACCAGTAACCACCTTAGATCCCTCGGCGAGAGAGTTCTGGAACTTGCGTATCTCTTTCTGCTTCTTCTGCTGAGGACGAATCATGAAGAACCACATGATAGCGAAGATGGCTACCATCATAATGAGGAAACTCATGCTGCTACCACCAGCAGCTGCTTGCAATACCAAATTTGTCATGTCTTTATGCTATTATTTTGTTGAATTATCTATTTATCTATCTATTCACTCTATCATACTCGGCATTATGCCATTTATAATGTACGCGTACATTATAATATATATTACTTATCGTAATGTGGGCGATGTGGATGGTTTGAGTGATTAGGATGCTGACCGCCTTTGTTGTTCTTGCGCTCAGGCATTTCCTTCTGGATGAGTCCGCGAGAGTTGAGGAAACGGGCGATGCTATCAAGCATACCATTCACATAACCACCGCTTCGAGGAGTGCTGTATACCTTGGCAAGATCCACATACTCGTTGATAGTAACGATGGCCGGGATGCCAGGGAAAGTCATCATCTCGGCGATGGCAATCTGCATGACTACCACATCCATGTAAGCCAGGCGTCCGAAATCCCAGTTGCGGCAGGCATCGCTGATGTAGCGCTGGTAGGATTCGCAATTGAGCAGGGTGGCACGGAAGAGCTTGCGGGCAAAGTCGCGGTCTTCTGCATCCTTATACTCAGGGAGCAACTCCTGGTTTGCCTTGTTGGCTGGGTCGAAGCGCTTGATGGTCTTCAGCACGAAGGTATCTACGATGTCCTTATCGTCATTCCAGTAGAGGCTCTTCTCTTCGAGCATGGCATCGAGTTCATCATTGTTCTGGATGAAAGCCTTGTAGGCACGGCGCCAGAACTCACGGTCGTATGCATAGTCATCGAGTTCCCCCTCTTCGTGATCCTTCGTCATGGAACCATCAATATAGCTGGTATAGAGATCGCTAGAGACAATGGCAGTATAGAGCTTGCGGACCACTTCGATATCCTCTTCCCACGAAGACTTCTTGATATCAATCCACTCTACGAGCATCTTGTTCTCCTCCAACTGCGTAGCGAAGCGGTTGAAAGCCATTCTTGAAGAAGGCTCTGGTGTACCCTCACGCTGAGCTCGTGCCACCTCAACGTCATAACGCTTGCGAGCCTCCTGGGTGATAGCCACCATGAGCTGCAACATGTAGTTGTACAAATCATACGACTTTGAGAGAGCAAACATGAGCTCCTTTTCAGCATTATCAATATTATGATTGCCGTTCTGATAGTATGCGTAGGTTAACTGCACAATCTTACGTCTAATCAAATCCCTATTAATCATTCTCTAATAATTTAAAAGATTTATTTATATATTTACCTAAAACACTGCAAATTTACATATTTAATATATAATATGCAAGAAAACGGGTAATCTTTTCTATTTTTTTAAGGTTAGAAGAGCGTTTTTAAATATTTAACGCATCTAAAGGAAGAAAAAACGGGCTAAAACTTGCGTAATTCAAATAAAAGTAGTAATTTTGCACCCGCTTTGCGAGAAAACCTCGTGGGGCATGCTTAAAACAAAGCTAATCCGTGTGATGGCGAGTTAAGGCAAAATTATTATTCACAACTTAATTTAGAGTAACACAAAATGAAAGAGATTAATGTAACAGGTCAGAAGCGTACAGACCTTGGCAAGAAAGCTTCTAAGGCATTGCGTAAGGAAGGTTTTATCCCATGTAACCTTTATGGTGAGAAGAAGGATGCTAACGGTGCTCCTGAGGCTTTGTCATTCGCAGTTCCATTCACAGAGTTGCGTAAGATTATCTACACTCCTCATGTATATGTTATCAACCTCATCATCGATGGTGAGAGCCGTACAGCTATCATGAAGGAGATTCAGTTCCACCCAACAACAGACGCTCCTCTGCACG
>ERZ1023666.368-NODE-368-length-19601-cov-10.919984_pt1 | contig 19601 bp, 23 predicted proteins | sample MGYA00380341_ERZ1023666 | MGnify/ENA primary metagenome ERZ1023666 (study PRJEB33179, sample SAMN07448983) | human gut metagenome | biome: Human-gut; feature: Human associated habitat; material: Faeces | host: Homo sapiens | place: India: Bhopal | collected...
ATTGCTTTTGAAAATCCAGTAATAAGTTTTCTATCACGTCCCACTCTTCTTTTCTTTTAGATTCTTCTTCTAATTCTAAGTTTAAGTTAGTGGGTTGCATATTCTTCTCCTCTATTATTTAGATTTTGCTTTTTTACGAGCCTTCTTAGCCTTCTCATATTCTGAATACTCTAGCCATGCTTTTGACGGTCCGTCCCATATAACACATTCAAAATTCATGTCAGGGTATTTGAAGTTAAACATCTTCTCTTTGATTTTAAAATCTGCTGTCTTAATTCCTTTTACGTCTATAACCTTCGTTGATTTATCTGCATAAACTACAAGAAAATCAGCTATGTACTTAATAGCTCTATGTATTGGAGCTTTATGTTTTCTTTTAAGCTTATCAAAATCAGGATGACTATCTGATATAGACTTTCCTTCAACTATTATAAATCTTTCTTGTAATACGAATTCAGGTTGTGTTTGGAAGTTTAATACTCTTCCTGCTTTTTGTTCAGCTTTTAAATAAACATAGAAATCTGATTCCATTTTTGAATCAAATGTTATTCCATCTATTGTAGTTTTCTTATGAGCTATCTTTCCTTCGCTCTTCTTTCTCTTGTATCTAGCCATTTATCATTTCCCCCATGTTTTATTTTTATTTCTTTTTAGTGATATTTGTTTTTGTTGTGCTAACTGTTTTCTTAGTAGCTGTTTGTGTTTTCTTTACTTGTTGTACTGTTGGATTGAATCCTACTTCTTCTGATAAATAAACACCTTTTTTAGCCATATACTACACCTCCTCTTGTCCTGTCCATGATTTACACATTTCTCTTGCTACACATGAACTACACATAAAAGTTTCTCTTGGATATATTATATTAGCGTTAATTGCCTTACTTACCATTGTAAGCATAGATTCTAATTTTTTAAAGTCTCTTGTGCTTCTTATTGTCTCTATTGTCTTACCTGTAGCTGGAGAATAATAAGTAAACACAGCATCTTTTTTAAACATTTGTTTAATAGCGTATGCATCTATTGTATGTTTTAACTTAGTATCTATTTCTACTCTTTCTGGTAAACTTCTATTAAAGTGTGGTACAAATACTTCTATATATGTACCTCTATCTATTATAGGATTAAGTACTCCTGTTAAACATACTTGTGTGCCTGGTATTTCTATCTTATAAGAAGTGTTACAATCTAGGAATTTTATATTAAACATTTCTATATATTCAAATGTTCTATATACATATCCCCATCCATCTAATATCTTCTTAGCACCTAGATAGAATTCATTCTCTTTAGCTAATGAATCCCACTTTCTTTTAAATGTGCTAAAGTCGGATTTCATTCCATTAACTCGTGCATTTATATTGCTATTAATAGCTTCATAACATATCTGATTAAATGTTTTTTGTTCTTCTAATATATGTCCTTTCTTTATCAATTGATATCTTAATGGACACTTTATATATTCAAAGAACTCTTTCTCTTTTAATTCCATTTATTATCAGCTCCTTTGATTTTATTATATACGTATAATACGTATAAGTCAATAAGAAATTAAAAAATAAAAAAGAGAGGTGAACCTCTCTATATTAATAAAACCAGTGTTTAGTGTTTCTTACTATCCAAACTGAAGTAGCGAATAAATCTTGTGGAGAATTTGGACTTGGTTTAGTTTTAGACATCGGAGTACAGTCTCCTAATTGTCCTTCTATAGTATCCCATACCATTTCTCTCATTTGTTCTGGTAATGGACCATATTGATATATACCTTCTTTCCCAGCTATTTCGTCAAACTCTTCTCTAGCTTTAAATAAAGAAGTCATTAAGTGTTTTTCATCAAAGTATATATTATGTAACATAGCAGCTACTAATAATGCATCTACATATGTTTGATGATTATCTGGAGTTAATAGCTCTTTTCTTATTAAAAAGTCCATTGCTATTTCTGCTACTTTATTTTCATATTCAGTTATTTCATATCCAGCTTTCTTTAAGCATTCTTCAGTAAATAATTTTAAATCATCTACTTTTATAAAATCTAAGAATCTTCTTATGTTAGATTCATCTGCTAACGCAGGAAACATTTCTTTAACAGACATAAATTTTTGCTTATTCATTATCTATCACCTGCTCTGTAGATTCATTAACAGCTCTTAATTCATTTAATTCTTCACTCATTCTTTCTAATTCTTCAACTAATTGTTTTGTTTGAGCTCTCTCAGCTGCTAAGTCTATATTTAATTGTGCTATTGTATTTCCTAAGTTTGTTATTATTGTTTGTATTAATTGTTCATTCATATTATCTTCCTCCATCTTCGAATTGTACGCTTGGTACATTTATTGTTGTTTTAGTTATTAATTTATTTATTTTCCATTCCTCATGTAATTCTTTATTACATAAGTTATATCTTTTCCCTCTTTGAGTATCTTCAGCTTGACATATTCTACAGTCTTCATCTCTAGAATCATAAGCTCTACATCCATAACATGCTGGACACATTTGATAGTTAATACATGCTATCTTATTTCCTCTTACTGAAGAAGGTTGCTTTACATTCATTATTTTTTAACAGCTTTCTCTATGTAAGCTATAACTTCTTCATGTGTCCCATTCTCTACTAACTCTCTAGGTAACTCTAGAACCTCTTCCTCTGTTAAAGTATCTTTATGTACTAACACATAATCTCCTAACATTTCTTGTAAGTGGTCTAAACATATACAATATGATAACCCATTTACATTTATCTTGAATACTTCTTGATATTCTATGTTATGCTCAGGTCCTATAACTTGTCCTGGCTTAACACATTTATAGCAATAATCTAATCCATTTGCTAATTGTATTCCATCTACTATTGTTTTTTCAAATATAGCCATCTTTAATAGCCCTCCTTTTAATTCTTATATTATTTTATATATGAAAAAAGACCAAGCTTTATGCTTAGTCTTTAATGATTGAATCTAAATCTATATCTCCAGGCACAACTATAATTCCTGATTGGTCTGGTATATATATTTTAGGCTCTATAGTAAGAGTATTATGTATTAATTCTTTTTTCTTATCTATTATTCTTACATGTATAAAGTCTCTATACTTATTGAATTCTGACGGTAATTCACCATATAAATAATCATCCTCTGCATCTTCTCCTATAAGAGTAAACCATTCTTCACCATCTAAAGAGTATTGAGCTTCGTCATCCATACCCATATTAAATACTTCTACTTTAACGAATAATTGTTTATTAAGTGATAAAGTATTAGATTCATATACTTCGTAATTTCTAGTCCATGGTTTTATATCTGGAGCTTGTATTATAGAATCATAAGGTATATCTTCTACTATTCCGTCTACTCTTCTTTGTATTATTTCTTCTAATGTCATATTAACTTCATCTTCATAAACAGTCATTGAATGATATGGTTCTCTATTCTTTGTAGCTTTATACATATCTGCTGTCATTAATAGCGGTATTGCTTTTTCAGATTCAAATGCTATTGTTTTAGCAGTATAAATATAATTATTTAATGCTATAGAGCATGAAGTTTGTATATCTGCATAATCACTTGTTGAAGTAGAATAAACATATAGATAAGGTTTTGAGCCAACCTGATTTGCCCAATTGACAACTTCAGAACTCATAGTTATTGCTCTATTAGACATAGTCTTTCCTGAACCTGGTCCACCTGTTGTTGCATTGAATTGTCCAGTAGGTGTTCCTGGTGTTGAACTTGGAGCTCCATTGTTTCTATGGAATCTAAGAGTTTGGTTATTGTTATAAGAACCTGCACCACCTCTTACTCCTGTAAAAGTAGCTGAGCCAATTGAAGTAATACTTCCTGAACCTGGAAAGTTAGCAGCATTTAAGCCTAAGTATCCCATACAAGCTCCATAAGAACTATAAACTCCTTGTCTAGCAGTATTTGTGTTCAACCATTTTGATTGTCTATATGTATTAAATGATGTTGAAGATATAGTCTTACTTGTTGTAACAGCTGTTTCTGGATATAATTGAGACCAAGCTGAACCAGTCCATTTTTGTACTTTAGCATCTACCCAAGCACTTCCATTCCACTTTTTAACTGGTGCAGTAACCCAAGCAGAACCATTATATTTTTTTGTATATACTGCCATTATATATTCCTCCTTTAAATTAATAATAAAGACCGAACTAATATCGCTCAGTCTTTATTATATTAAAATTTTCTATATTTGAATCCATACATCTCCAGTAGCAACTCCTGATGGAGTACCAGATTGTACAAACACTTTTTTACCAGCTATTATAGCATTTACTGTACTATTACATTGAGTAGCTCTAAACTCTCTAAGTCCACTAGAAGTAGATTTGGTACCAGCAGCATATAAAGCATCTCCAGCAACATCGTATTCTATACGAACGTTATCCGAGAATCTTAAGCTTGGATAACTTGTATTTGTTATTTTTAAACCAGTAGCTCTTAAATCACCACAGTCAACAGTTGCTCTGTTACCACTTGTATCTATTAAGTATATTATTTTACTATCACTTGAAGCCATTATGCTAGTTCCAAATCTTAAAAAGTCACAAGTTAAATTACCTCCAGCTCCTTGTAGCCATAAGCTTCCTCTAGCTAAAGCTATATTATTCATACCATATATAGTACCTTTTAAGTTAGAATCACCAGCAACATCTATATTTGTTAACCAAGCTTTTTTAAACCTATAAGAAGATGTTCCTATATCTGGTATAGTATCATCAGCATTTCTAGGAGACCAGAACGCATCTCCACCGAATACATAACTACTTGTTTGCTTGTTATCTGTCATATTATATGTTGATAATGCAACAGAACCTCCACTATAAGAATATACATCCATAGAACCTCTCATATCTTTAGAACTTAAAGTTCTATGAACATTTATCTTACTAACAGCTCCATCTGATTTTTTAATAGTTAAATCACCAGTTAAAGTGCCACCTGTAAGTGGAAGATAGTTTCCAGAAACTCCTCCAGTTGCACCTATTTCAGCTAACGTCCAAGTTACATTCCCAGACCCATCAACTGTCTTAGTTGTGTTACCTATTGTAATACTTCTAGCTGTTCCCCATTTAGCAGTTGTTATATTCGCAGAACCGTTAAATGAAGTACCGTTTATTGTTCTAGCAGTTGTTAATGTATTTGCAGTATTAGCTGTTGATACATGTCCTGCATCTGTAGCACTAACTAAAGTAGATGAATATGTTCTTAAATTTCTCATATTAGCTTCAGTATATGCATTTGTACCAGAAGCATTTGTATTGTATTTAATCCATTGTTTTGAATGTGCTTGACTTCTACCACTTTCTGATAACACATACCATGTCATACCTGCATAAGCACCAGGTGACTTATAAAATACATCCATACATGCATTTCTTGCTTGACTCATTAAATTAAATACTAAAGCATCTGCAGCGAATCCATGTCTAACAAGCCATTTTATTTCTCCAGCTGAACTACCTGCATTCGATATCTCATTAGTTCTAAATGCTATTTTGGCAATACCAAATCCACCACTATGATAACCTGAATGCATTACTATTATTATAGATTTATCAACATAGTTTGCAGTAGCTATATCAGTTGTTAAAATTCTGTGATATAAGTTAGTATTATTACTATTGATATTACAATAATAGTTTTCTACTGGTATAGCGTAGTTAGTAGAGCCATTTACTGAAACACCGTTTAGACTTCTTGCAGTACCCCAGTTTGCTGTTGTGATATTTCCTGTACCATCGAAACTCGTACCGTTTATAGTTCTAGCAGTTGCCAATTTAACAGCTGCATCTGCATTACCTCCTGCACTAGAAGAACCAGCGTAATTATGTGTGTGTGAACTTGCTGCCGCACCTATTTCGGATACTGTTGGTTTATTCCCAGCATGATATACTTTGTTACCATTAAAGGTTAATTCCTTTCCTAGTATTTTCATATTTTCAACTCCTTTAATTTAAATTATATTTATATTTTTTATTACATTATATATTATATAGTGTTGGACTATGCCAATAATCGACATTTTTTTCTATTAAATAAATAAAAAAATAGGGACTAAAAAGTCCCATCTTTTCCCTGTTTAATAATTTTTTCTAATTTTGAAACTTTTTCTTCTAATAGCTCTCTTTTCTTTATTTCTTCTTGAAGAGCACCAGTTAATAAGAATACGTAATTATTTAAATTATAAGCAAGCTTTTCTTCATGTTCTCCTATAAAAGTTTTACCTACCTTATCTTCTGCTACCTCATTAGCGATAAAGCCTATTTTGTTATTAAAAGAACTTTTTGTATACTTACAATTATCATCTTGTATGTAATTATATGAATACAACTTAAGTTTGTTTTTTATAAAATCAAACATTTCTGGTCTTGTTATATCATAAGACGTATCTAATGTCTCTTGATTTTCATTAAGTACTTCTAAATTAGCTGTTCTTACTTCAGAAGTTGCTATTGGTCTAATATTTTCTTTCATACTTATATCAGATACACTACCACTATCACCCCATACAGCCGCTGCAGATAACTGATTAAATTTAGAACCACTCCATCCTAAATTTTTACCATTACCGTCTAGGCTATTATGCATTAATGTAACACCGCCATTACCAAATGCTCTAACCATTATTGTATCGGCATATACATATGCACCATTACCTGCTGTATCTATTAAATGTATCTTTTTATTATTATCACTTGCAAGTATATTCCCATTGATTCTTAAGTAATCACAAGTCATCGTGTTACCAATTGTTCCACAATATAAAGAACCATTAGCTAGAGCTATATTATTAACACCATATATAGCACCTTTTGCTGTTATACTACCTCCTGAAGTTATAGAATTATCAACTCTTAAACTGCTAGTCACTGTCGCACTACCATAACACTCTAAAGCATTTGTAACTACAGATAAAGAGTTGAAGCTTTTAGAAGATAGAGCCCCTGCACTTGTAAGATTAAAATTAGGAGATGATATGATAAACTCACTAACATCTAATTTTAAAGGATTAGCAGATATAGTTAAACCTGCAAAACCAGCTGACTGTGACAATACAGCTCCTTCAGAAAATCTTAATTCTTTTAATCCAGTTATACTACTTGGAATAGTAGTGGATATTGTTATATCCTTTGTTCCATCAAAGGCAACTCCATTAATTTTTCTTGCTGTCGCTAATTTAGTTGCTTTTGCTGCTGTGGATGTATAATCTAAATATGTATTTGCTATATAATCAGCACTCCACAATGTAGTTCTAGATATAGCTCCATCATTAATAGCTGATGTTTTTATATAAGTTGAATCATGATTGTGATTTGATGTTGCTGCACCTATTTCATTTACTGTTGGCTTATTGCCAACATGATATACCTTATTTCCATTGAAAGTAAGTTCTTTCCCAAATAATTTCATATTAATTTCCCCCTTGAAAAAAATAAGGAATAAAGGAAGAGAAGAATCTCTAGCCTCTATTCCTTTAAAGAATTTTGTTGCTATTAATTATCCAGTTACCACTACTCTGTAAGCACCAGAAGCAGGAGCAGAAGCAAATAATATGTCTATATTATTAGAGTCAAATATTTGAACGTCTGCCATTACTACTTGCTTAGTAGCAACCTCTTTAACAGTTATAGTAATATCTTCTGTTCCTAAGTTATGATTAACTCTTATAGTAGTAGCTGAACCATTTCCTATATTAGCAGCATATTTTCTAGCATATACACCATTATGATTATGGTTAGAAGCAGCATAATTATGAGTATGTGATGTTATAGCACCTGTTAATTTAGCTTCTATTTCAGCTTTAGTTATATCACTGTTCTTTTGAGCATTAGCAGGAGCATGAGCAGCTTGAGAATGGTTATAAGCTGTTAAACCTTGGTCCCCTCTAAATGCTGTAGATGAAGTTGTACCTAAAGCTAAGTTAGATTTAGCATTCCAAGCATTTCTCTCAGAAGCAGTTATATGAACTGTAGTGTCGCTTGTATGTGATGCAGGAGCGTAAGAACCAGCTGCTTGTTTACCATCTAAAGCCTTCTCTAATTTACCTATAGCAGTATTTAAAGAATCTGTAGTAGATATAGCAGCAGCAGCTTCAGCTTTTGCATATCCTGTCATTGCGTTTATTGTATTAGAAGCTTGGTTATGTGCATTAGGATTAGCTGTTATTGTTATGTTAGCAGTACCATCAAATGCAACACCGTTTATAGTTCTAGCTGTAGCTAATTTAGTAGCAGCTGCAGCAGTAGCAGTCTTTCCTAAGTAAGCAGAGTCATGGTTATGATTAGCAGCAGCATATGAACCTGCAGCTTGCTTTCCATCTAAAGCTTTTTCTAACTTACCTAAAGCTGCATTTAATGTATCAGAAGTAGCTAAAGCACTAGTTGCACTTGGTTTAGCATACCCTGTTAAGTTAACTTGAGCTCCTGTATGTGTATGTGAGCTATTAGCCTTTTTAGCTAACTCTGTATCTACATAAGATTTTTCAGCCTTAGTTCCAACTTTTTGTAATAAGTCAGTAACACCAGCTTGGTTTCCTTGAACAGCACTAGCTAATTCTTGTAATGTATCAAGAGCCTCTGGAGCAGAACCAACTAAATCTGCTACTTTTTGATTGGCATATGTTTTTGCATCTGCAAGAGCTTTGTCAGCTTTAGCTTGAGCACCAGCAGTAGTTTCTTTAGCATTCCAACTAGACTTTTCAGAAGCACTAACAGTTTCACCACTAACAGCTATTGTTATTTTATCAGTAGTAGCATCTGGAGTTAAGACTATATTAGAACCAGCTACGAATTCTAATGTATCAGTTGCACTATCAGCAGCTACAGTAGTAGTTCCTACTTTAACATTTGAGAATGCATTTTGGTTTACATATTCGCTATGTGTATGTGATGCTGGTGTAAATGTAGAAGGTTTCCCTGTTACTTCACTCCAAGCAGGTACATAACTAGCAGGCTTGTAAGCATTGTCATGGTTGTGGTTAGCAGCAGCTTTATTATCTAATGCTGATTGTAAACCAGATATTTGAGCTATTGTATGAGTAGATGGATGTTCATATCCTAAATCAACCCATTTAGTTCCATTGTATCCAAAATATTTGTTACTAGCTGTATTGAAGTATATTTGTCCAGCAACTGGAGTTGAAGGAGCAGTAGCTAAGTTTTGGATTTTGGCATTTTGTAATTCATTTTGACTTAAGTCAAGATTAACTAAATACTTCATATAATTTTATTCCCCCTTAATTTAGATAAGCAGTTCCTGCAAAACCTGATGCAAAACTGATTGTTAGATTATTAATGTCTATATGAGAAATATCTCCAATAACAACTGTTCCTGCACTATCCACTATAGATACTGAAGGAAATTTGCCAAGGTTATGATTAATTTCCCAAACATCAGTTGACGCTATTTGATTATGAACATAATGCTTTGGTTTTGCTATTTGTTCTTTTTCTTCTAACGTAACAAACTGAAAGTTTTCATCAGTTATTATCTGGTCAGCAGAAGTCTGAAAATGGACAATCTCATATTCACCCCTCGAGTTTTTGATACGATATCTTGTCTTAATAGCCATTACCACATTTTCCTTTCTGTATTAATTTGACAAACAAAAAATTTTTTGTCTATAATTTAATTACTAAAATTTTGTTACAATTTTATATTAGTTTTAAAAAGAAAAAAGGATAGACAAAATACTGTCTACCCTTTTAACCACTAAACTAATTGTAACCAAACATGTCCTGCTTCAGTTTCAGTTGGCTCTTCTTTAGCAACAACTGGAACAAATTTGCTTATTCTATTGTTTAACTTAGTATCTTCAGCTTTTAAAGCAGTTTCTTTTTCAGTTAAAGAAGCATTTAATTCTTGTTTAGCTGCATTAACTCCAGAAGTTATAACACCCTCAACTCTAGTTATCTCAGCTTTTCTGTCTTCAACTTCTTTAGCTATAGCAACTTTGTTTTGAGCAGATTCAGTTCTAACTGGAGCAACAACTTCTTCAACTTTAGAATCAACGTAAGCTTCTGTAGTTTTACCTTCTAATTGAGTATCAACATAAGACTTGTCAGCCTTGTTGTTTATCTTAGTAGATAATTCAGTAGCTAAATCAGCTTCAGCTATTTTATCAGCTAACTTTCTGTAAGTAGTATCAGCTTCTGATTTCTTTAAGTAATTAACTAAGTCTAACTCAGAAGTTATTTCGTCAAATACTACCCATCCTTGAGGCACTGCTTTAGCAGATAAAGCATCTACACCTTTGAAGATGTAAGCTCTCTTAGAAGATATAACGTAAGCTAAATCTCCAACTTTAGGATTTGGATTAGAAGTAGCTATTTCATCTTCTGTATTAACAACTATAGTATTAGAGTTTTTGTTAGATACAGCATCTTTTAACTTAGATATTTCAGACTCATTAGTAGAAACTCTACCAGCTAAAGTATCTATGTTACCTTGTAACTCAGTCTTAGCAGAAGCAACTTTACCGTCAACAGTAGATATAGAACCTTCTAAAGCAGTCTTAGCTTCTTGAACCTTAGCTTCAGCATGAGCTTTAGCATCTTCTAAAACTTTTGCATCAGCAGCTTTATAAGCAGTATCTATTTTAGATATTTCAGAATTAGTATGTGCTTTAGCAGTATCTATAGCATCAGTTTTAGCTGTAGCTATTCTAGTATCAACTGTTCCTAAAGCAGCTTCGTTAGCATCTACTCTTTCAGATAAAGCAGCGTTTGCTCCATTAACTTCTTGAACTTTTTCATCAGCGTAAGATTTAGCATCTTGTAAAGCTTTCTTTACAGAACCTTCTCCAGTACCTTCTATAACATCTAATCTTCCAGATAAACCATTAACAGCTGTTTCTCTAGCTTGAGTTTCAGCAGCTATAGCTTCTTTGTTAGAAGTTATTTGAGTTTTTTCTTCAGGAGTAACGAATACTCTATCGCTAGTTTCCTCAACTTGGTCAGCAGAAGTTTCTAAGTAAACAACTTCGTATTTACCGTCAGAGTTTTTAACTCTATACTTGGCTTTTCTGATTGTTAATTCTTCTCTTAATTCTTTTTCGAATTGTGACATGTATGTGTCCTCCTATAAGTTTATTTAAAGGAGATGATGAAGAGATGATTCTCTCTCATCTCCTCTATTCTCAGATTACTAACTTTTTTTTACAAATTACACTTTAAAATAAAAAAATATTTTATTCAAAAGTTAATTTTACTAAGTCTTCCCACTCTAACTGCACAGATTCTACTTTATTTTCTAAAGCCTTTATTCTTTTATTTACATCTGTTAAATCAGGAGAAGTACCATCTCCACCACCAGAATTAAGACCTAATAGCATAGATTGATAAGAGTTAGCATTTGCTATTAATAGCTCATTTGCACTATTGTATGATTGAGGTGTTATATTAGCAGTTATTCCATTAGAATGTAATGCTCCTATTATTCCTTCCATACCGCCAAATGGCTCTTGAGGGTCTATACCTTCTATCATATCCCATGTTGCTAAAACACTTAAAGTAGAACCATTAGTTTCATCATAGTTTACTTCAGCTATTTTGTATCTTAATAAAGGAACTCCAATAGGAGAACCATCTAAATAGATGATATCTCCTACTTTTGCATCAGTTGCAAAATATGTTCCTGAATTATCTACAAATCCACCCACTATTCTATAATGAGTTTCATCATGATATCCACCATCTTCAACGTCAAATCTACCATTGAAATAGTTCATGTTATCAACTCCTTTAATAGCTATTAATTATATAAGTCTTAAATTAACCCAAGCGTTTTGGTTTGTAGACATACCTGTTATTTCTATTTGGTCATGTGTTACGTTGAAGTTAGCTCCAACTGTAGTCTTTAATGCTCTATTACCAGCTACATCATTTAAAACTTGTACATGTGGTAAAACAAAGTCATCATAAGATGTACCCATACCATGTTTTATTTGACACTTACCTCCTGAACTTATTTCAGCTCCAGAGTATCTAACTTGAAGAGCAAATATTTGAACATTTTCTGGACAAGTTACAGTTATTAATGTTCCAGACTTAGTAGCGTCTACACCATCACCGTCTGCAACTACCCATCCATCTTTACCTAATCCAGGTAATTGATATCTTCTAATGTGTTTATCAGCTACTGGTATAACTCCATCTATTGAACCAGAACCAGCTGGTCCAGTTATATCAGCTAAAGCTACTAAATCTTTCCAAGCACTTGAAGCTTCTGTAGTATACTTCCATTGGATATGTGTAGATGATTTTTGTAATTCTATATCTCTACCATCTGCACCTTTTTGTCCAGTAGCACCAGTTAAACCTTTTTCACCTTGAAGCCCTTGAGGTCCTATTGGTCCTTGCTCTCCAGCAGGTCCAGTTGGTCCAGCAGGTCCAGCAGGTCCTATATCCCCTTGGTCTCCTTTAGGCCCTTTTAAAGCTGTTAATTGTTCAGGAGTAAACATGTCATAAGTAAAGTCTCTACCATTTGCACCTTGTTCTCCTTTAGGTCCTTGCTCACCTTGTTCTCCTTTATCACCCTTAGGTCCTTTTAATTTCTCTAATTGTTCTGGAGAGAAATCATTGTAAGTAAAAGCATCTCCCTTTGGTCCTTGTGGCCCAATAGCACCAGCAGGTCCTTGTGGTCCTTTAAGTGCTTCTAATTGTTCTTCAGTAAAGTCTTCGTATCTGAAAGCTTCACCTTTTTGTCCTTGTATACCTTGTGGTCCAGCTGGTCCTGTTTCTCCTTTAGGTCCAGGTATACCCTGTTCACCAGTTAAACCTCTTTCACCTTGTGGTCCAGCTGGTCCTATAGGTCCTTGAGGTCCTGGAGCACCATTTTGACCAGCAGGTCCTTGCTCACCACGCTCACCTTGAAGACCAGTGTCTCCTTTAGGTCCTTGTATACCTTGTACTCCAGATAAGTCTACTAAGAAATCAAATTTAGTTGTACCTTTTATAAATAACTTACCGTTATCTTCATCTGATACATTTCCTGTGTTTATAATTACAAATTCGCCTTCTTTTATTTCTTCATTAGAATAATCAGCATTCATTGCTTCTATAGACACATATGTTTTCTTAATAGCAAATGGAGCTCCTGCATCACCTTTAGGTCCTTGAGGCCCTATAGGTCCAACAGGCCCTTGTATACCTTGAAGTCCTTGTAAACCTTGAGGTCCTTGTGGTCCAGCTTCTCCACGTTCACCTTTTTCACCAGGAACACCTTGAGGCCCTTGAAGACCTTGTATACCTTGTTCACCTTTTGGTCCAACTGGTCCTTGTTCACCTTTAGCTCCAGCAGGTCCTTGAGGTCCTATAGGTCCAGCAGGTCCTTGAGGTCCAGCAGGTCCAGCTATCCCACCTTCACCAGTAGATGAACCTAATCTGATTAACTCATCTTGTATTGCATTTAAGTTATCAGCAGTGATTTTAGTCTTGTTTGGTACATAAGTAACCTTAGTAAATGTAGTCATATAAAACATCTCCTTTTTTAATTTTTTATATTGCTATCGCTTGATTGACTATAGCTTGGTCAATTACAGCTATTAAGTCACCAGTCGACGGCTTTAATACTGTTTCGAGCATATCTTTTATTGAGCTTCCATCTTCAAGTATGATATCCGAATTTTCTTTATCATGGATAAATACTGATTGAACTATCGTATTTGTAGTAGAAGTATATAAGATATAATCTCTAAGACGCATGAATCTAGACATTGATATCACCTCAGAATATTTATTACTATGATAAGAAAATTTAAACAACAAAAAAGCCTAGGAAATTTCCTAAGCTTCATATAATAATGCATTAAATCTTCTACTAGCATCTATACCACATTCTGTTGCTCTTGACATCTGTGGAGCAAAGTATGCAAATGTTCTTCCTTTGAAACTAGACTTCTTATTCTTTGCCCAGTCAAACTCTATTACAGGTAGTTTATCATCTACTCCTTCTTCTCTATAGAATAACTTAGCACCTTGTTTATTCTTAGATACGTCATTGAATAATAACCATATTACAGACGCTTCATAAACTAATACGTTTGAATCCTTTAAGTCATCTAGAGTAGGACGTCTATTTCCATTTAGTTTTCTTAAGTGAACTGAAGAGAATACTAATATATTAAATTCTACAGTCCAATGCTTAACAGCTCTTGCTATAAAATCAGATGCTTCATTTGTAGTCTTTATATTATAATGGTCATCTAATAATATATCCTTTATAGAGTCTATAGCAACTACTACATTCATTTCAGGGTCTAATGCTTTTACATAGTTTATAACTCTTTCTATATATGCTTTCATTTCATCTAATGTTTTAACTTTATTAGAGTCTACTATCATCATCTTATTAGCATTAGCTCTAAGGTTATCTATACCTTGTTGTCTCTTTTGTAATTCTATTTGTAATTCATCTGCATTTTCAGCACCATTGTCTATCATATTCTGAACTCTTTGTGGCTTAGCTACAGTAGATATATTTATACCTTCTCTCATAGCTATAACTCTTGGTATTATCTCATGTTTACTATCATCTAATGAGAAGTATATACCAAATAATTTATTAGGCTCATGCATAACCATATCTTCTACTATATTCATCATTATAGCTGACTTACCTGCATTTGATTCAGCTGGTAATAATATAAGTCCGTTATCAAATCCTTCTAAGTGTTGAGTTAACATTGGGAATCTTGGTGTAGAATATCCGTCCCCTTTATTCCAAGATATCTCTTCAAACTCATTTAAATCTTCTTCCATTGTACTAAAGAAATCTTCAGTGTCTACTATTGCAACTCTTTCTTCATGTAATTCTACTTCTTCAACTTCTTCATTTAATATTTTATTTATATCTGTATTCATAATAATCTCTCCTCTAATTTGTATATTTATCTTTTTATTCTAACTGGACATCCTTTAACGCATATCCCCATGTCCATAAAAGCACCGCAACCATATCTTCTTCCGTCTTGTACATTTCTATATGCACTTAATACTGTTGTCTCTAATTCTTTATCAGATAATGGTTCATCTAATTTTTTATAATTCCAAGTTTGCATTACTTCTAATACTCCTTGTTGATTATCAGGTTCTCTCTGATATAATGCAGAGGCTAATGCCATAGCCGTATTATTACGACCTCCCTTTTGTGCCCCATGTTGTAATATGTACTTTACACAAGGCAGTAATTCTTTTTTCTCTAACATTTGTCTAGCTACCTTATGATTAACTGTCTTTCTTTGTCTTTCCTTTATTTCTTCTATTAAGCTATTAAAAGATGTGTCTGCATTTACGTTATACGTATTATCAACTTCCTTTAACTCTTTAGGAGTAGATGCATACTTTAATAGCTCTTCATATTTTATATCTCTTATTTGTTCTAAACTCATTTGCACTTTATATAAACCAGTCTTTGAATTTATTGTATTAGGTTCTCTAAATAATCTCTTAGAATCATATATTCTTGTATCTACTGATTTAGTTATTGTATAACTTTTTAATTCTAAAGCTATAAGTTTATATTTATCATTTAAGTCTTTACTAGGCTTTATACCAAAAACAGTATGTGGCACTAATATATGAAACCCTTTAGACCCAGAGAAGAATATTTGTAAGTTATCGTCTGTAAGATGAAACATTGTCTTTAATCTTCTACATAATAATAAGACATCTCTTTTTAATTTCTCAAAGTCTTTCTGTAAATCATTTATATCTAAGTCTATATAAAAAGGGCCAATGATATTAGCCATATCTTGATTTTTATTATCGTATCTATAAATAGTTGAATAAGTATCTGTAAAGTTTTGTCTCTTTAATACTTGTTCTTTATCTTTTATATCTATAACTATCTTTCTTCTAAATATATCTCCATCTTTTCCACCAAGCTCTATATAATTACATTGCATTTGTATTCCTCCATGTTATTTTGTTACTATTATTTAAAGTAGCTTCTTCTACCATGCTTTCTAAATCCATAAAAGCTTGTTTAGAATAATTTTCTAATTCAAATGGATTAGCTAAGAACTCTGTTTCTGTATCTTTACTAGCTAAATCTATCATATACATTATATAATCTAAACCTGGTGCCTTTAAGTTATTATATTTACTTAATAAATGTTTTAAAGCTCCTATATCTCTTGTTTTTTCTCTTAATCCTAATGGAACTCTACATTCTGCATAATACATATTTAATAAATCTTCTATAGTAAATCTTATCATCATTTCCATATAAAATGGCTCACACTCTTCTTGGAATGTTTTAGGATTCCATGTAGGCGGCTTTGAACTTATATGTAATCTATTATTATAATAATAAGTATCTTTTTGTAATAAAGAATCTTCCCATAAATAATCAGGTAATTCAGTTTGTCTAACTATTGCTCTATCTATTGCAGACATTTCACAATCTTCAGGTAAGTTTGTGTTACTGTCCATTAATATTTTAAATATTTCTTTATTTGTCTTACCATTATCTTTAAGGTAACCAACTGTAGCATTTAATTGTTTATAATCATTTTCACTTGGTTCAATCCCTAATCTTGTAGCCAAATAATCATTTATTAATTTCTCCATTTTTATATTCCTCCCTGTACGTACCGTACGTATAACTTTAATATTATTATATATCAAGAAAACAAAAAAGGCAATACTAAATTGCCTTAATTTTATAAAATTATTTGTTCTTCAGTTGTAAAGTTTAAACCAACTCCATTTAAGCAAAGATATTCAGTTGAGTTATCTTTTATATTCTTTCTTAATAGCGGGATTTTAACATATAGAGTTTTTGTATTCTTAGGTATTCTGTATATTCCTGCATCTGATGAAAGATTAACTTTACCCATTAAAGTATTATTCTCATAATCCGTATACACTTCTATATTGTATTCATGTGCATCTACTTGATGTTTTCCTTGAGTAGTATATAAAATCATATCGTCCATTACATACTCTATAAACCTATCTGTTATAAATTGAGTTATTATAAAACTATCTTCTACAAAGTCAGACTCTAAGAAGTGAACATGCTTTAATCCAAATGGATATATATCTAATGAATTTCTTTCTGTCTTAAAGTTAGCTTTGAAATTTAAAACTACTTTAGCGAATTTGATTTTCTCTGGAAGAACTATTCTTGTTCTACCTATATTGCTAAAACCGTCAAATACATGAGTAGGTTCAGCAGACATATTATTAGTTTTATCTAAAGTAAATATTTCTACAGATAATAAATCATATGCTCCATAAAGATATGGGTCGATTTCTATTGTATTAAATCTCATAACTCCTAAAGTATATTCATTAGATAAAGTGTATTCTAAAGATATGTTATCTGTATCAAATTCTTCAAATACTATTGATTTAGATACATGGTTATCAGACATTAATACGTTTGTATATTCAGGTCTTTCTACTCCATTAACTTTAGCTATAACTCCTTCTCTAAAGAAGTTGTCTCCATTAGGTAATTTTAAGTTTATTATATCAATAGGTGTCTTTTTGAATTTAGGATGTATCATATATCCATAATCATTAAATACACCATATGAATTATGGTCAAATGAAACTATCTTATCATTAGCTATTAAACCAGTATTAATTGCATCCAATTTCTTATTGATAAATTCATTCTCATACTTTATTATCATTATCTTCTTATTAGTATCATTTTTAATAGCTTGTATTTTCTCTTCAAACTTAAGTGTTTCTTTTTGAGCGTTAGCAAATATATTGTTAAGCTCTTTAGAATTCATAACTGGTATAGTCATTATTTTGCCTCCTTAAACATTATTAGTTTTTTATAGCATTGTTCAGAAGTGCCATATGCTCCTGTAGATTTATTATATAAATCTGTTACGTTATCTTGTATCTCTTTTAATGTTTCATATTCTTCAAGCCCATTAACTTCTGATGAGAAGTCATGAGCATTATTAGAATACTGTAATACATTTAATATGAATTTCTCATATTCATATGGACCCCTATATCTCATATTATAATGTATCATTTTAATCCTCCTTCTTATTTAATAGCGAATATAATCTTATTATATCGTCAGCTGTATGTCCGTCCCATACAGGTGCTTTATCTAATTCTTTTACATTGAATTTATTCCAATGGTCTTTATGATAATGGTATGTAAACATTCCTTCTGGTGTTTCTATTCCTACTATAAAATAATCATCAAACATTGTACCATCATCATGTAACCATGACTTCCATGCTTTATCTTTATAAGTGTTACATATTATAGAAAATAATATCATTCTATGATTATATAACTCATCAAATGTGTGATATCCGTCACTTATTTGTCCTTTAGATTCTACCTCAAATTCAAATTTCATATTAATTTACCTCCTTGATATATATACAATCTATAACTTCATCATTATCCATTTCTGTAATAGATACATATACATTATATTTAGTAGATTTATCTCTTACATATTCTTTTATTTTAAAATCTCTTACTAATAATAAACCGTCGTATACTAATTGTTTATTATCAACTATAGCGTCCTCTTTAGTACACCATATATTTGTGTTATCATCTAAATTAAAATAACATATAAAGCCTTCTTCTACATCTAAGAATATCTTTTGTATATCTTTAGTTAGCTTTATAGTTCCATCTTGTATAGAGAAATTAGTATGGAATGGTCTCTTACTAAAATTATATTCAAGAGTACCTATACCCTCTGTAAAGAATGATATATAACAATTAGATGTTGCCGTGAATGGTTTATCTACTGTAGGGAAATCCATAACAGTTATATATCCTGTTTGTTTATCTGTAACTACTATCTTATCTTTACCGCCTAATATCTTATACTGGTTGTCTAGATTAACAGATTCAAAAGGTATAACTATTTCGCTATTAATATTAAAATCTACAGATAAATTAAGTTCATGGTCTTTTGTGCTTATCTCTCCAGGAACTAGATATGTATCATTATTATAATTATAAGGCAGTGCCACAAAATCATTTGAGTTATCTTCTGCTTTAAACTTAAACATTATATTTCTCTTGTCTGTATTGTTTATATTAGCAAAACAAGCTATCTCTGACCCTTGTGTTAAATCTAATGAACCAACAAATACTTCTAATGATTCATCTTTTACGTCTACTTCAAAGTCATTTGTTTTAAATAACAATGTCTTTCCTAAAGCTGTTCCTTTTATTTCTTCATCTGCTCTCTTTTTAAAGTGTTCAGCTAATGATTCTAAATGAACCATATGAGTTTCTATATTTAATAGCATTGAATTATACTTTTCTACATAGATAACTTCTAATATTTTATATAAGAAAGCTATGTCATTATATAACATCTCAAGAGCATGATTAACTTCTTTATGGTTAAACAATTCTCCTGGCATAAAGTTATATGATTTAAATAGAGCTATACGTTCATCTATTGAACTAAGCTTAGCATTGATTTCATCTTTCTTTGGAAAATACCCTTGCTTAACAAAAGACTTAAGTATTTGGTTTCTATGATATTCTAGTTTTAATAGCATATCTTTATATAACATTATATCTCACCTCCTAATTATATCTTTAGATTATTTATATAAGGAGTATGT